>OBEQ010042510.1_pt1 | contig 41329 bp, 19 predicted proteins | sample 1670901 | NCBI WGS metagenome assembly OBEQ01 (sample SAMEA104232315, study PRJEB22302) | groundwater metagenome | biome: forest; feature: aquifer; material: groundwater | place: USA | collected 2011-08-07 | depth 5.4 m
CAACCCCCCCGCCCCCGGACCCCGGGCCGGGCTCCCCGCCCCCGCCAGGCCCGATGCCCCTCCTAAACCCCCTGCCGTTCCCGACAAGAACGGCGCCCCCGCCGCCAACGACAAGACAGGCGCGGTCGCCGGAACCGGCCAGGTATTCAACGTTCCCCGGAAATCCGTTCCCCCTGCGTCAGCGAATTCCGATTCGGCCATCAAGCCCCGCGTCACGGAATCGCAAAAGGATTTCTGCAATCTGGTCTGGGGCTGCGGCCTGATCGTGCCCCCGGGGTATTGTCCGGATCCCGTTTTCGTCGAGAAGCCCAGGTTCACTTTCGACAGCACCCGCTGCCAGGAGGCCCGTACCCTCAATGCCCGCGGCGTGGGCCCGGGACATCCCTTGTACGGCTTCAATCTGTACCGCTTTCTGGGCATGGAATACCGCGTGCTGTATACCGTCGAGGACGAACTTCCCATCAGCCAGGAACGCCTCGCCTACCTGCTGGCCGATCTTCCCCTGGCCGCCCACCTGGTCAGCCATTTCATGAACGAGCCCTATACGGCGGAATACATCGACGGGGCGCATACCCATTTCAAGGGCACCAAGGGCAAGCGCCTGCGCGGTGACGCGACCCTGATCTCCGGTTCCTCGGACGAGAAGCACCTTTTCTATTTCGGCTACGGCGTGGCCACGGTGGCGTGGTGGACCCTCAAGGGCCCGGCCCTGATGGATTTCTCCTATTACCCCAAGCCCGACAACGGCAAGGTGCTCAAGTATCGGATGAAGCTCCTGGTGTTCCCCGGCAACGGCGTGATCAACAGCATCATGAACCTGGGCCTGTTCAAAAAGGTCGTGCTCGGCAAGGTCAGGGAAGTGCTCCAGGACATCACCGGCACCGCCACCAAGCTCGCTGCCGGAGGCTCCAAGGACATCCTGGCCGGCAAGGACTGGACGGCGGAGGAGAAGGCGAAGATTGACGTGTTTTTGAAGTTGCCATGAGCATGCGGGGAACGGGAAATCCGAAAAGAGTGGGGATGAGGGTGTTGGAGTTGGAAGCCGTTAGCATTGTGGGAAATCCGGGTCTGGAGTCTGGAGTCTGGAGTCTGGAGCAAAACCGAAGGATTGGATCCGTCGGGTCAACCGGTTTTGCTTTCTCCCATTCTTCAACTCCAGACTCCAGACTCCAAGGGGCGAAGCATCGAATCCAAGGGGCTGCCCGTACTCCAGACGTGAGGTCGTTTAAGAGTGCTGCTCTTTACAATTCATCCGCGGTTTCCCGTAGTAGCTCTTCCAAATGACCGACCCTCTGCTGCCCACTGGTCCCGATTCGGTCCAATCCCTCCTCGACAAATACGCCTTCAAACTGACCGATCACCGTCGCGAACTGCTGCAGAAGGTGGTGGACCAGCGCGTCCGGCATTTCACCATGGTGCTCGAGGATCTCAAGGATCCCCACAACATCAGTGCCGTTATCCGCACCAGTGAGGTATTCGGATTCCAGGACGTGCACGTGATCTCCGAAGTGAATCCCTACCGGGTGGGCCGCTCCGTGCTCAAGGGCAGCTACAAGTGGCTGGACATCTATTCCTACTCCAAGCGCGCGCGCTGCCTGCAAGGGCTCAAGGACAAGGGCTACAAGATCGCCGTGGCCTCGACCTCCTCCGCCTCCGTGCGCCTGGACGAAGTTGACCTGAGCCATCCCACCGCCTTCTACCTGGGTTCCGAGACCATGGGTAACCACCCCGATACCCTGGCGGCCGCGGACATCCGCTTCATGATCCCGCAATACGGATTGACGGAAAGCATGAACGTCTCGGTCGCGGCCGGCGTGCTGATCGCCAACCTGGATCGCTGGCTCAAGGATCACGGACGCCAAAACTACCGCCTCTCCGACACCGAACGCGCCGAACTCCTCGCGGCCTTCTACGAACGCAGCGCCGTAGGCGTGGACCGCAACTCGCCCATCCATTTCGTGGATTGAAGGCTAAAAAGGACCGGGAGGGGTCAGGAGCCTGTGGCTAAGGTCGAGAGACCGTGGCCGGGAGCCTGGGGCCAGGATCCTGGGGCCAAGAGCCTGCGGCCCGGAGCCAGGGCCTGGAGCTGGAGTCCGGAGGCCTGGATTCGGGAGCGTGGGGACAACGGTCGGTAGCCTGGAGCTTTGAGCCGGGAGCTGGAAGCGAGTGGGACGCAGGAAGAATTAGGAGATTCGACTCATTCGCGGGAAAGGGTAGGGAAGACTCCCTGCTCCATACGAGACCACCCTCACCGTTCGCAATTCCGATCTGGATGATGGTCGGCCGCGATTTATTGAACGGGAAATTTACCTGACGATGCCGTGTTTGGTCTCCGGACCGCCCCGGCGAGGGTGGGCTTGGGCGCGCGCGGGGTCCGGCGCATTACAAGCGGACGACGTTTTTAGAACGGTATTTGATTAAGTCAATCGATAGACCGCGGGCCCGGTCATTGACCCGAAGAAGAATCCGAGGTCGTCACCGTTCTAAAAATGTCAATCGACCCACAGCACCAACCAGCACCGTTCGCGCCGGACCCCGCGCGCGCCCAAGCCCCCACAGATCACCAGTGGTCCGGATACCAAACACCCCTGCGCCAGTTATGCTTCCGTAGTTTCGCAAGCAGAGCATCAGGCAACTCGGGCAGCTCCGACACAGCCAAGTTCATCTCCGCCTGCGCCACGTTGCGCATCCCCACCAGCATGGTGCTGATGGCCGGATGCGTCAGCGCGAACTTCAGCGCTCCTTGCACCAGCGAATATCCGGATCCGTCCAGATCCTTGCGGATGGCTTCCACCCGATCGACCACGCGGCCCAACCGCTCGCCCCGGAAATAATCGGCTCGGAAATCTCCGGCCGGGAATTTAGTCTCGCGGGTGTACTTACCCGTCAGCCCGCCTTCGTCCAGGGCCACGCGGATGATCACGCCCACCCCGTGCTCCAGGGCCGCGGGCAGGATTTCCGCCGCGGGTTCCTGATCGAACAGGTTGTAGATGACCTGGACGGAATCGACCCAGCCGCCCTTGATTAGATCGACCACGCTGTTCTGGTCATGCTCCGGGGTCGACACGCCGATATGGCGGATCTTGCCTTCCTTCTGCAACTTGCGCAGGACCTCGAAGGGCTTGGGATCCTTGTTCCAGGCCCGCGTCCAGGTATGCAATTGGAGGACGTCGATGCAATCCGTCTCCAGGGAGCGCAGGCGCTGCTCGACGTTGGCGCGCAGGTACTTTTCGGAAAAGGCGATGTCCGGACCTTCATAGGGGGAGGGGGGCCAATCGCCGCCTTCGGGCGGGGTCTTGGTGGCCACGATCAGTTCGCCCTTCCATTCCTTGCGGAAGCGCGCTATCACGGCCTCGCTTTTGCCGTCGCCATAGACCTGGGCCGTGTCGATGAAGTTTGCCCCGAGTTCGGCCGCGCGGTGGAGGGCCTTGAGGGAATCGGAATCATCCTGCTTGCCCCACCAGGATTCGCCCAGCGCCCAGGCTCCAAAACCGATCTCGGATACGCGCAGACCCGTCTTGCCAAAACCCCGGAGCTTCATGGTTTCCCCTTCAAAGATGAGGATTTCTAAGGTAGCAAGCGGAGCCCATTTTGCCCTCCCGCCATCCTTGCTATCTTTGGGGAAAACCAACGAACAAGGTGACGCGTGCCCAGGTATAGCCCCAAATCCGTAGAGCCCAAATGGCAGGAGCATTGGCTCCGCAACAAGACTTTCAAGGCCGAAATAAAGCCCGCCCAGGGCACCCCGGGCGCACTCAAGCCCAAGTATTACGCTTTGGATATGTTTCCGTATCCTTCCGCCAACGGTTTGCACGTGGGCCATCCCGAAGGCTATACCGCCACGGACATCATCTGCCGCTACAAGCGCATGCGCGGCTTCAACGTGCTGCATCCCATGGGTTGGGACGCCTTCGGCCTGCCCGCCGAACAGCATGCCATCAAGACCGGTACCCATCCCGCCGTCACCACCAAAAGCAACATCGACAATTTCCGCCGCCAGATCCGCGCCCTGGGCTTCTCCTATGACTGGGACCGCGAGATCAGCACCACGGATCCCAAATACTTCAAGTGGACCCAATGGATCTTCAAGCAGCTGTTCGAGAGCTTCTACGATCCCGTGGCCGAGACGGCCAAGCCCATCGCGCAATTGCCCATCCCCGCGGACCTCAAGGAAGAGGCGGAAATCCGCGCCTACCGGGATTCGCAGCGGCTGGCCTACATGTCCAACAACGCGGTGTGGTGGTGCCAGGAACTTGGCACCGTGCTCGCCAACGAAGAGGTCATCGACGGCAAATCCGAACGCGGGGACTTCCCCTGCGTGCGCCGTCCCATGCGCCAATGGGTCCTGAAGATCACGGCCTATGCGGAAAGATTGATCCGGGATCTGGACGGACTGGATTGGCCGGATTCCATCAAGGCCATGCAGAGGAATTGGATCGGCAAGTCCACCGGCGCGGAAGTGCGCTTCCAGGTGGAAGGCCAGACCGAACCCTTGACCGTATTCACCACGCGCCCGGACACGCTGTTCGGCGCGACCTACATGGTGGTGGCCCCGGAGCATCCCATCCTGGAAGCGATCGCGCAAGGGGACAAGCAGGCGGCCGTCGCAGCCTACCGCAAGGCCGCGGGCAGCAAATCCGATCTGGAACGCGGGCTCGATAAGGACAAGACCGGCGTGGATACCGGCGCCTTCGCAATCAATCCCGTCACCGGCAAGCGCATCCCCATCTGGACGTCCGATTACGTGATGATGGGCTACGGCACCGGCGCCATCATGGCCGTGCCCGCCCACGACGAACGCGACTACGCCTTCGCCAAGACCTTCGGCCTGCCCATCATTGAGGTGATCCAAGGCGGCGACATTGTCAAGGAAGCCTGGACCGGGGACGGCGTGCTCGTCAACTCCGGGTTCCTGGACGGCCTGGCGGTGGAAGCCTCCAAGGCCAAGATGATCGCCTGGCTCGAAGAAAAAAAACTGGGTAAGGCCCGCATCCAGTACAAGCTGCGCGATTGGCTCTTCGCCCGCCAGCGCTATTGGGGCGAACCCTTCCCCCTGGTGCATACCGCCAAGGGCGTGGAGTCCATTCCTGATTCCGAACTCCCGCTTGAGCTGCCGGACATGCAGGACTACAAGCCCACCGGCACCTTCGAGCCGCCCCTGGGAAAGGCCACGGAGTGGGCGGAGTACAAGGGAAGCCTTGCTTCTCCTGGAAGCCCGGGTTACGTCGCAGGCTCCGCTTCCGGTAACGGCAACGTTACGGCGCCGGGCCGCCGCGAGCTGAACACCATGCCCCAATGGGCCGGTTCCAGCTGGTACTTCCTGCGTTTCCTCGATCCCGACAACGAAAAGGAACCGTGGTCCAAGGAAGCCGAAAAATACTGGATGCCCGTCGATCTCTACATCGGCGGCGCGGAGCATGCCGTATTGCATCTGCTCTACTCGCGCTTCTGGCACAAGGTCATGTTCGATCTGGGCCATGTCTCGCAAGCGGAGCCGTTCCACAAGCTCGTCAACCAGGGCCTGATCCTGGGCGAGGACGGCGAGAAGATGTCCAAGTCCCGCGGCAACGTGGTCAATCCCGACGACGTGATCGAGCGCTACGGCGCGGATTCCATGCGCCTGTACGAGATGTTCATGGGCCCGCTGGAACGCCAGAAGCCCTGGCAGACCGCCGGCATCGAAGGCCTGTGGCGCTTCCTCAACAAGGTATGGCGCGCCACCATCGGCGATGATCGGGTGCAGACCGTCATCAGCGAGGCGGCGCCTTCGGCCCATCTGATCAAGCGCGCCCATCAGACCATCAAGAAGGTCACGGAAGACATCGACGGCCTGCGCTTCAACACCGCCATCTCCCAGTTGATGATCTTCGTCGGCGAGTTGGGCGAGGACATCGAGAAGACCGGCTCGGCCCATCGCATGACTTCGGAAGTGCTCGTGAAACTCGTCGCGCCCTTCGCGCCGCACATCGCCGAAGAGATCTGGGAGTCTCTGGGCCACAAGGAAAGCCTGGCCCATGCGCCGTGGCCCATCCATGACGAGGCCCTGACCGTGGACGATACCGTCAACGTGGTTTTCCAGACCAACGGCAAGGTGCGCGTGGAGCATCAGGTGCCCAAGGGCACTTCGCGCGAGGACCTGGAAGCCATCGCACGCGCGCATCCCAAGTTCCTGCCCTACCTGGAGTCCAGCGAGGTGATCAAGGTGATCGCCGTGCCGGATAAGCTGGTCAACTTCGTGGTCAAACCCAAATAGGTCCTTCCGGTCCGTCCCTTCCGGAACGGGCCGGGTATGCAGAGGAAAGCGCGATGCCTGATTCGAAGCCCCCCTTCCGTCCCCTGGTGATCGCCACCGGCAACCGCGGCAAGGTCCTGGAATTCCAGACCCTGCTCGCGCCTGCCGGTTATACCTTGCTCCTGCCCGAAGATCTGGGGGTTTCCGCCGATGTCGAGGAGACCGGTGACACATACCGGGCGAACGCCCTGCTCAAGGCGGCGGCCCTTGCCTCCGTCAGTCCCCATCCCGTCCTCGCCGACGACAGCGGTCTGCAGGTTGACGCCCTGGGCGGCGCGCCGGGAATCCATTCCGCCCGTTACGCGACCCTGGAATCGGGCCCGCAGGGTCCTTGGCTCGACTCCGCCGGCAAACCCCTGCCCCAGGCCGCGGCCAACCGCGCCAAGCTCCTGAAGGCCATGCAAGGCCAGGCCAATCGGGACGCGCGTTTCCGCTGTGTGCTCTGCTTTATGGCTCCGGGAAAACCGGCCGTTTTTTTCGAAGGCACGTGCGAGGGCGAAATCATCCGCGAGGAGAGGGGAGAAGGCGGCTTCGGCTACGATCCCATCATCATCCCCAAGGGCCATGACCGTACGTTCGCGGAATTGCCCGGTGACGTGAAGGACGCCTTGAGCCACCGCGGCCGGGCCGCGGCGCTGTTCCTGCGGCACGTGATGGAGCGGCAAAGCTAGACGATACCTTATCGGGAATATTTTGCGCCGGTACTCATTGTAAACCGTCTTCCGCCCGCATCTCCTTTTTCGGATCCCTGAACAGCTTCGGAATCGGCAATAAAAAAAGGCCCCGCGCATGCGGGGCCTTTTTCGTTATCAGCGGGGGAGGGCCGGGCCCTCTCCGTTTATTTCCGGTTTATTTGTTCTTGCGCATCACGCCGGTGCGGGTGTACTGCACTTCCTGCTTTCCGCCCTTGAACTCGAACTGGACCTTCCAGACGTAGACGCCGTTTCCGGCGAGCTGTCCTTTCGAGTCCTTCATGTCCCAGATCAAGAAGCTGACCAATCCCTTGGGGACTACGCGGGCCTGATTCTGGAGTTCGCCCGCCGCGCCGAAAGCCTGCACCGACGATCTCACGAAGTTGCCGTAGATGTCAAAGATGGAAATCCGCGCGATGTAAGCGGTGGTGCTTACGACCTGGATGGCGCTGATATTACGGGGCAGATTCAAGGGCGTTGCGCCTTCCTTGGAACCGCTCGGCATGTCGTTGATGCTCGGGACCGGGTTGGGATTGTAGGACCAGTCATCGTCGGAACCGGTGAATCCCGCCGGAGGAATCCAGACGACCTGCCATTGCGATGCGGTTGGGCCGGCGGGCGTGGCGAATCCCTGCTTGCTGGGGTCGCGGGAATCCTGCACGGCCACCTGGAAGGTGGGGTTGTTCGGGTCGAGGCCGGCCACGGGCGGGAAGCCGCGGAACACCTGGATGATGGTCTTCCCATCCGCTCCCTTGAGTTCAACCCCGTATTGAGGTGGCTTATTGCCCGGAATGTCCGTGTACTTGTCCGGGTCCGCATTCAGGAACACGCAATTGCCCGCGCTCGGCGTGGCCTGGTTGGACTTGTCCACCACGATGGTGTATTCGTTGGGGTTGAGGGGATTGATGGGCGGATCCTGGACGGCCGTGATGATCTTGGCGTGCGCGTAGTCGTCGCAGCTGGTCGAGAACTTGAGCTTCTCCTTGAAGTCCGCGTTCTTGAGCGGTTCGGAGAGGACCACCACGATGGTGTCGAGGTTGAAGTTCGGATCATTGGCCACCGCCGTGTTCACGTTGGAGGGCTTCTTGATGGCCGAGACGATGATGGGCCCGATCGAGTCCTGGATGATCGGCTTCTGCCCCTTGAACAACGCGTCGTCGGGCAAAGTGGCCCTGGGTTCCTGGCCCACGGTGATGGAGGTCTTGCCCGGTTCCGTGAAAGCCCCCTTGTAGTCGATCACGACGACGTTGGAATCGGCGTTGAGGAAGGAGATTTTGGCGCCGCCGGCCGGCTTCTCGACGCTGACGTCGGTGTTCCACTGGGCGATCACCGTGGTGGGCAGGCGGCCGAGGCGCTTCTCGAAGACGATATAGACCTTGTCGGCCAGGCCGTCCCCGTCGGTATCCTTGATATAGGCCTTTTCCACCGGCGCGAAGGCGGCCACCAGGTCGATGGAACCCTTGCTCGTTTTGCCCTCGACGGTCACCGACCCGGTCGCCGTGACCAGGTTATTGGCTTCCTTCGGGGTGATCTTGCCTTCCAGGGTTCCGTTGTTCGCGGTGACTCCTCCCGAGGAGACGAAGCCGAAAGGAACCTTGGCGATGAACTTCTCGGTGTAAGGGCCGGTTTCCACCGCGGTGAAGGTTTCCGTTTCGCCCTGGGCCGTGGTGAAGGTCACCGGAAGGTTGTCGACCTTGGAAACGTCCGGACTGCGGGCCACGACCACGACGTAGAAGGCGTCCGCGTCGAGGTCGTTCACGGAGGTGATCTCATCGCTGCCGTCCGCCTTGGACGAGAAATAGATGCGCGTGGTGACGGGGCTTTCGATGAGAACCTGGACCACCTTGGTATCCTGATAGACCGGATCCTTGTAGGTGGCCTTGATGATGTCGGTGGAGTTGCATTGCAGCACCCCGTCCGAAACCACGGCGCCTTCGGTTTTGGAGATGATGGTCGATTGGTAGATCCCGGAGGTGGCCGAGGTCTCGATGAGCATCACGTTCACCACCACGTCCTTGCTTTCCGAGCAGCTAAGGGTGGAATAAAGGGTGTCGATGGCGCTGGAGATGCTCTGATCCTTGACGATGACGCGGAGAATCGAGTCCTTGCGGGTGGGCTCCACGCCCGGATCCTTACCTTCGATGGTGACGATGGCGTCCTTGTTGGCATAGGCCACCAGCAGGTCGTCCGTGACGGGTCCCGGACCGGGGCCGGTGCCGACTTTATTGTGGGATGCCACTACGGCATGCACTTCGCCCAGGATATAGGTCTCGGCGATTCCGTTTCCGGAGGTGATGTTCGGGTGGTCCTCCAATTTGATGGAGCCTTCCCATACTCCGACGGAACCGGCCTTCTTGGACGGAACCAAGGGGATGGTGAAGGTCTCGGCGTCACCGGGAGCCTTGCCGCCGTTGTTGGTGATGGTCATCGTCACGGACTTCGTGGCGATGGAACCGTTGACCCAGTCGTCCTTGTAGGTCAGGTACAAGGCGCCTTCGGCCGGGCTGTAATAGGTGCCGGCGGGAAGCACGGCGCCGTTCTTGTCCGTGAACTGGAGTTCGGCGGTGATGTCCGGGGCGATGCCGTAGCCGGCGTTGGCCGTGGCCACGTCGCCGTCGGTCGGATCCTTGTAGGTTGCGAGGATGGCATCCTCAAGGGCCAACTGCAGCTTGCCGTCGCCGGCCGCGCTGGTGGGATTGATTTCCACGGGAATGGTCGCGCGGTACTTGCCGGGGGAAACGGTCACCATGTTGAGGGTTTCCGTGTCCTTTGTGCGGCCCGGGCCGTTCTTGGGCGTGGTCTCCAAGGTCACCTTCGGGGTCTGGCCGGAGGGGAGGATTTCATCGATCACGAAAAGGTACAGGGTGGTCTCCGTGCCCGCGTAGGTATCGGTGGTGTCGGAGCCGTCCGCTTTGGTTGAAAAGTAGGCGCGCGCCTGCTTGGGCGCAGGGCGCACGAGGATGCGCTTCTCGGCGATGTCCCGGGTCGGGTCGGTTGGGTTGACCCAGCGCACGATCAGGCTGTCGTAGGATGAGGCTTCGGTCTTGTTGTTGCCGATGGCGGCGGTGGTGATCAGCAGCGGTGAGGTGCCGGAGAAGACCAGATTGACTCCCTGGTTAACGGGGTTGGAAAGGATCACGGTTTCCGCGTCCGCAGCCACCTTGGTGGTGGCGTTGGCTGTGAGGGTGGTGAATCCGGCCTGTGTGGTGGTGACCTTGACGGTATAGGCGGTATTCAATTCCGTCAGGTAGCCGCCGGAAAGGGGATTGCCGTTCTGATCCAGGATGTCCAGGGAGGAGAGGGTGAAGTTCTTGGTATAGGTCTCGGACATCACGTCGCTCTTTTGCCAGCCTGCGCGGTAGGCGATTGCCTTGATGGTGGTGGTGCCGGTGATCACGATGGGCTTGGTGGGATCGTACGCCAGGCTGGTGCTGTCCGGGGTTGAACCGTTGACGGTGTAATAGATGGTGGCCCCGGGAGTGGCGGTGGAGAGTACGATGGATACCTGGGAATCGAAGGCCTTGCCCGGGGGATTGGCCGTCGGGCGGGCCACCTTTTGGGTTTCCAGCACCAAGCTGGTGGTGATGCGGCAGTTCGACTGGGTGATATGGCGCTCCGCGATGAAGAAGTCGAGTAGGTAGCTCTGACCATTCGTCAGGCCGAGGGCGGTCTCCTGGGCGGCATCCAAGGTGATGGTTTTGGTCAGGGCGCTATGCACGCCGCCCAGGTCGATGGCGAGCTTGCCGTTGAAGAATACCCAAACGTCGTCATCGCCCGTGAAGGTGAAGACCTGCTGCTTGGCCGGGTCCGTGGAAGCGATATAGGTGAAGTTGGCGTGGAACTCCATGGTGAAACCGAAATCGTGGGCCGCGTTCCCGCCGGTGTTCTCGTGGCCGAAGGTCGTCGTGGGACCGCCGGGGATGGATCGGGTGATCGGCTTGCCGGTGGCGGGGTCGATCCGGGGCAGGGAATCATTGTCCAAGGGGAAGAAATTGCTGTTGACGTATTCGTACATGCCGGCGCCGTTGCGTTGGAAGACGAGATCATAGAGGAAGGGGCGATTGACCGTCACGTCCCTGTCGTTGTACCACTCATCGAATCGGGCGGTGCTTGTGAAACAGCCGGCCTGGGCGTTGATCAGTTTGGGATTGCGGTTATCGTTGGGAAAGATGGCCGTGTCCATGGTGCCGTTGGTTTGGATCACCGCGTCAACGTAACCCGTCGCGGGACAGCCGCCGAAGGTGTTGAAGTCCGGATGGTAAGTGGGGATGGAGGACGGCAACCTGGCGTCCGGCAATTCCTGGAAATCGCGCACCTTGGACGTGAGCCGTAGGGTGGTGGGCGCTTGGCCGAAGGAAACACCCATGCCGGCGATGGATAAACCCAGGACAACAGCGGTACGGACGAAGCATTTGGACTTCACTTTGGATCCTTTTTCAGATGTTTCCAGGACGGGCCTCCCGAACGCCATTTAATATAAGAGATTTGCCCAAATCCGGTTTATGGGAGCGCGGCCTCAAAAAGCCAAAAAGATATTGTGCGGCACCCCTGGAACGACGAATGGCTATATCCCCTTGGCCGGAAATCTAAGTAAAGAGGTTCCCGGTTTGGGACCCCGCCTTCCCGGATGCTTCGATTATACAGGAATTCCGGGGGTGTTGTACAGAAATGCCCGCAGGGAGAAGGCCTCTGGGCGCCGGTTCCTCCGCCTGATGAAGGCGGAACTCCGCGGGTTTGCAGGCGTATTCTGGGTGGATACAAAAAATCCCCGCCCGAATTTTCCGCTCTCATTTTGAGAGATTCTGCGGGGATCGCGTGGTTGCGGGTGTCGGAAAGCCTTACGGCATTCCGGGGCGGTTAATGGCCGCCGCGGATCAAGCCGGTGCGGGTGTACTGGATCTCCTGCTTGCCGCCCTTGAACTCAAACTGCACCTTCCAGACATACACGCCGTTGCCGGCTTTCTGGCCCTGGGAATCCTTCATGTCCCAGTACAGGTAGCTGACCAGGCCCTTGGGCACGACTCGCGCCAGGTTCTGCAATTCTCCGCGGCCGCCGAACACCTGGGTCGATGCCGCCACGAAGTTTCCATAGATGTCGAAGATGGATATGTGCGCGATATACGCCGTGGTGCTCACGACCTGGATGGTGCTGATATCGCCGGGCAGGGTGACCGGGGTCGAGCTCTCGCGCGTGCCGCTGGGAAGATCATTGATGCTGCCGACGGAGTATGGGATTAAGACATCTCCTTTAACGTAACCGGCGGGGGGAATCCAGACCACTTCCCACGGGGAATCGGTTCCGGGAACCGCGAATCCGGACTTCTTGGGATCGCGCGAATCCTGCACGGCCACCTGGAAAGTGGAGCTGTTCGGATCAAGGCCGGCGACGGGGGGATAACCGCGGAACACCTGGATGATCCGGCTGCGATCATCGCCCTTCAGCACTACGCCGTATTGCGTCGGAGCGTTGCCGGGGACGTCCGAGTATTTGCCCGGGTCCGCGTTCAGGAACACGCAGTTGCCCGTCTGCGGGGTCACGCCCACCGAGTTGTCGACGATGATCGTATACTCGTTGGGGTTGGTGCCGCTGATGACGGGATCCTTGACGGCCACGATGGTCTTGGCGTTGCCGTAATCGTCGCAGCTGGTGGCGAACTTGAGCATCTGCTTGAAGTCCGCGCTCTTCAGCGGTTCGGAGAGGGTGACGACCAAGGTGTCGAGGTTGAAGTTGGGATCGTTGGCCACCGCGGTATTGATGTTTGACGGCCGCTTGATGGCCGAAATGATGATGGGCCCGATGGAGTCCTCGATCACCGGACGTTGGCCCGCGAAGAACGCGTCCGTCGGCAACTTGGCTCTCGGGGTCTGGCCGGCCGCGGGCGAGGTGAGGCCCTGGGGGAATTCGTTGGCGGTGAAATCCGCGACCACCACCAGGGAGTCGGAGTTCAGGAAGGTCAATTTCCCCGCGGGGGCGGTCTTGGGCGCGCCCGTGGTGTCGTTCCACTGCACGTCCAAGGTGGTCGGCAGGCGTCCGAGCTTCTTCTCGAACACGAGGTAGACCTTATCGGCCTTTCCGTCCGCATCCGTGTCCTTGATATAAGCCTTCTTGACGGGCAGGTAGGCCGAAACCAGGTTGATGTCTTCCGTGGTGACTACGCCCGCGAGGGTGATGCTCGCAGTCACCGTAACGCGGTTGGCCGGCAATTGGGGCGTGATCTTGCCTTCCACCGTTCCGTTGGTGGCGATGTTGCCGGTGATGAAACCGAAGGGCACGTTCACCAGGAATTTTCCCGTGAGGTTCCCGGTTTCAACGGCGGGAAGGGTTTCCTTTTCCCCCTGGGGCGAAGTGAATGTCACCCAGATGGTATCCGGCCGGTCGACGTTCTTGCTCTGGGCCAGGACCACGGCATAGAAGGATGTCGCATCGCCTTCCACTACGGACGAGATGCGCGAAGTGTCGCTCGCGGAGGGCGTGAAGTAGAGGACCGTGGTCACGGGATTGTCGATCAACACCTGGGCGACCTTGGTATCCCCGTAAACCGGATCCTTATAGGTCACCTTGATATTGTCCTTGGTCAGGCATTGCAGCACTCCGTCGGAAACTAATGCTCCTTCCGACTTGGAGATGATGACGGATTCGTATTGGCCCGGCGCGTCCGGCTTCTCGATCAACATCACGTTGATGAGGATGTCCTTGCTTTCCGTGCAGCTCAGGGTGGCGTACAGGGTATCGCGCGCCGAGGAAAGGCTCTGGTCCTTGATGGTGATCTTGATGCCCGTATCGCCGCGGGTGATCTGCACTCCCGGGCCGCCCGGACCTTCGATCCCGATCACGGCATCCTGGTTTTCGTAGGCGACGAGCAGATCGTCGGTGACGGTCCCCAGTTTGGAACCGTCTTTACCGTGGGAATCGACGCTCGCGATCACTTCGCCCAGCACGTAGGTTTCGGCTGTATCGTTGTTCTTCTTGATGGCGGGCCTGTCGACAAGCTTGAGTGAGCCTTCCCATACGCCTGTGGACCCGATCTTCTTGACGGGAACGAGAGTGAGGGTGAAGGATTCCGCATCGCCCGGGGCCTTGGCGAAATTGTTGGTGATGGTAATGGTGGCGGTCTTGTTCAGGATGGTGCCGCTGACCCAATCGTCCTTGTAGGTCAGGTAAAGGAAGCCTTCCGCGGGGCTGTAGTGGATGCCGGGTGCGAGTACCACGCCGTTCTTGTCGGTGAATTGCAGGGAGGCGTCGATTTCCGGTGTCGAGCCGAATCCGGCGTTGGCGGTAGCGGGCGCTTCCGCATCCACCGGGTCCTTGTAGGTGCCGGTGATCAGATCTTCCACGGCCAGCTGGAGCTTGTGGTCTCCCGCAGTGCTGACGGGCTTGATTTCGACGGGGATGGTGGCGCGGTACTTGCCCGGCGACACGACATCGAGGTTGAAGGTGTCCAGATCCTTGGTGCGGCCGCTGCCGAGCTTGGGAGTGGTTCCCAGGACGGCTTTGGGGAGCACGCCGGAAGGCAGTACCTGATCGATCACGAAGAAATAGATGACCGTCTCCGTTCCCGCGTACTGGTCGGTGGTATCCGAGCCGTCGGCCTTGGTGGAGAAGTAGGCGCGCGCCTGTTTGGGGGCGGGGCGGACCAGGACGCGCTTTTCGGCGATGTCGGTGGGGTCCTTGGGATTGACCCAGCGCACGGTCAGGCTGTCGTAGGTGGTCGCTTGGGTTTTGCCATCGCCTTTGGTGGCCGTGGTGATTTGAAATGGTGAGGTTCCGGAGAAGAGGAAGTTTTCGGCCTGGACCACCGGCGGCCCGAGCGTCAGGGATTCCAGATCCGCGGCCACCTTGGTCGAAGCGGGGGCCGTGATGGAGGACAGGCCCGCCTGGGTGGACGTAACCTTTACGGTATAACTGGTGTTGAGCTCGGTGAGGTAACCGCCGGAAAGCGGATTGCCGTTCTGATCGAGGATGTCCAAGGTGGATGCCGTGAAGTTCTTGGTGTAAACCGCGGTCATCACGTCGCTCTTGGTCCAGGCGGTCTTGTATCCGATGGCCTTGATGGTCGTGGTCGCCGTGATCAGCAAAGGCTTGGTGGGATCGTAGACCGCGCTGTTGCTGTCCGGGGCGGAACCATCCAGGGTATAGTGGATGGTGGCGCCGGGAGTGGCGGTGGAGAGGACCACGGAGACCTGGGAGTTGAAGGCGGAAGCCCCGGGGGTGGCGACGGGAGTGGAAACTTTGGGAGGGTCGGTGGTCAACTGCAGGCTGGTGGTGATGCGGCAATTGGAGGCGTCCGTGTGGCGCTCGGCGAAGAAGAAGTCGAGCTTGTAGTTCTCGTTGTCGACCAGGCCCAATCCGGCGGCGGCGGCGTCCAGATTGACGGAGGCGGAACCGGCGGGATGCAGGCCGCCGAGATCGATCACGAGCTGCCCGTTGATGAACACCCACACGTCGTCATCGCCCGTGAAGCTGAAGACCTGGTTGGTGCCGTTGAGATACGCGAAGTTGGCGTGGAATTCCATGGTGAAGCCGAAATTGTGTTTGCTCATGTCCCCGCCCCAGGGACTGGTGTTGTTCAGATGGCCGTAGGTGACGTTTTCCGGCGCGGCGAAGACGGGGATGGGCTTGGGCGCCGCGTTGTTGTCCAGGGGGAAGAAGGCGCCGTTGCTGTACTGGTAGAGACCGCCGCCGATGGAGTTGAAGGTCAGGGAGGTTTTGAAGGGGCGGTTGATGTTGTGGGTGTCGTTGAACCAGTCGTGGAAATGCGCGCCGCCGTCGGAGAAGCATAGGATGTTGGGATCGGGAACGCGGTCCTTCAGGAAGCTGGGGTTGCGGTTGTCGTCGGGGAATCCCGGATCCGAGGCGCCGGTGGTGTCGATGACGGACTTGATGTAGCCGGGAACGCCGTTGACCCCGCCCTTGGTCACGCCGCAATTGATATGCGCATCGTTGTTGAAGTCCGTATGCGCGGGCGTGAATCCGCGGTCGTTCATTTCCAGGAAGTCCCGCAGTTTCACGTCCAGATTAAGCGTGGTCGGCGGGACCTCGCCCCAACCCAGGGCCGAAAAAACCAGGGTGGCGATCGACGGAATGCGGAATCTGGAACTCACTGGGGATCCTTTGCGTGGGCGTTAGCGGGCCAAAGACGCTAACGCGAGTGCGAATGAACTGAAATCGGGACTTGGTCCAAAAAATATACGTCCGCGATACAATGGACATAGGGTTGAAATAGGGGCGTGCGGGATCAAACCGCTTTTTTTCCGCGAGCAGGCGGGATCGGATTGCGACAATGCGCAATTTTGGGAATGAACTTGGAGGGTTGAGGGACGCCCGTCAACGGTGAACGGTCCTCCGTTCACCTCTAAAAACTCACTACAGGGTTTTTAGCGGACCAAGCCGGTCCGGGTGTACTGGACTTCCTGCTTTCCGCTGTCGAACAGGAAATCAACTTTCCACACATACACGCCCTGGCCCGCCAATTGGCCATGGGCATCTTTGCGGTCCCACACCAGAAAGCTCACCAGTCCCTTCGGAACCACGCGGTTGCGGTTGGCCAGTTCGCCCTGGTACCCGAAGGATTGGGAAAAGGACTTCACGAAGTTGCCCATGTTGTCGAAGATGTTCACCTTGGCCACGTAACGCGTAGTGCTCACCACCTGGATGGCGCTGATGAAACCGGGGAGGTCGACGATGCCGTTGTTGTCGTTGTCCGTGGTGCCCGCTCCTTTAATGTCGGTCGGCACGTAGCCGTGGAATCCGTCCCCGTTCCGGACCGCGCTCTCATCGAACCCGACCGGCGTGATCCATTCCACTGCGCCGCCGTTCACGGCGTAGCCGGCCTTGGCCGGGTCCCGGGTATCCTGGACGGCAACCTGGTACGAGGGGCTGGAGGCGTCCAATCCGGAAACGGGTGGGTAACCGCGGAAAACCTGGATCACGCGATTGCGATCCACGCCTTTGAGCGGCGTGCCTATTTGCGATGGCGGGTTGCCGGCCGCATCCGTGTATTTCCCCGGATCCGTGTTCAGGAAAATGCAGTTTCCCGTCTGCGGCGTTTTGGACACGGAGTTGTCCACGATCACCGTGTACTGTCCGTTGGCCTCGGCGGTAGGATTGTTGACCGCCGTCAGGGTGATGGCGGAACCGTAGTCGCCGCAGCCGGGAGCGAACTTGATCATCTCGCGGAAATCCTGCGAGGCCTTCAAGGGTTCGGAAAGGGTGATGACCAAGGTGTCGTAATTGTAGGCGGGATCGCCGGGACTCAGGTTGCTGACGTCCGCCGGACGCTTGATCGCGCCCAGGATGACGGGTCCGATGGAATCCTCGATGGCGGGGGATTGGCCCGCGAAGAACGGATCCGCGGGAAGTCGGGCCCGCGGCACCTGTCCTTCGGCGATGGAGGTCTTTCCCGCGGGAAAGGGATCGGCCCCGTAGTCCGCGACCACGACGGTTGAATCCCCGTTCAGGAAGGAGAGCTTGGGCGCCGTGGCTTTACGCACGGTCGCCGTGTCGTTCCATTGGGCGTCCAGTGTCGCCGGAAGCCGAGCGGGTTTTTTCGCGAACTGCACGAACACCTTGTCGCCGGCGCCGTCCCCGTCCGTATCCTTGATCCAGGCCTTCACCACGGGCGCGAAAGCCGAGATCAAAAGGATGTCTCCTTTGGTTTCCACGCCCGCGATCGTCACCGATCCGGTGGCGATCACGCGGTTGTCGGCATCCTGTCCGGACAGCTTTCCTTCCACGGCGCCATTGCCGGGCTTGACCGCGTCGACGGTGAATCCGAAGGGCACCTTGACCCGGTATTCGCCCGTGTAGATCCCGGTTTCCACCGCGGGCAGGTTTTCCTTTTCCCCTTGGGGCGTGGTGAAGGTGATCCAGATCGTGTCGGCCTTGCCGACGGTGACGCTGGAGGCGATGACGACGGCGTAGAAGGAGGTCGCCTCGCCTTCCCGGACCGATCCGATATGGATGGTATCGGCGGCCGAGGCCGTGAAATAAACGCGGGTGGCGACGGGATCGTCGATCATCGCCTGGACGTCCAGGTGGTTTCCATAGACGGGATCGTCATAGGACACCTTGACCTCGTCCCGGGACAGGCATTGCAGGACGCCGTCGGCGTTCGCCGCGCCTTCCGCCTTTGGGATGACGGCCGATTCATAACGTCCCGAGCCCGCGTCCGTTTCGATCAACATCACGTTGGCCAGGCCGTCCTTGCTTTCCGTGCAACGGACGGATACGTAGAGCGTATCCTTGGCGGCCGACAGGCTCTGGTCCAGCAAGGTGATCTTCAGACCCGGGTCATCCCGCGCTATGGTAACGTTTGTGTTACGGGAGCCGTTGACGTTCAGGTCCGCGTCCTGGTTGGGATAGGCCACCAGCAAATCGTCCGTGGCCGGGATGAGATCCGAACCCTGCTTGTTGTGCGACGTGACCATGGCGTGGACCTTCCCCAGAACGTAGGTTTCCGCGATCTTGTCCCCGACGACGATTCCCGGCCCGTCCTTCAGGTTCAGGGAGCCTTCCCACACTCCGGTGGAGCCCTTCCGCTTGGCCAGGGCCAGGTCGAGCGTGAAGGTTTCCAGGTCGGCTCCGGCCTTGCCGAAATTGTTTTCCACGGTGAGGGTGACGGTCTTGGTTTTGATCTGGCCGTTGACCCAGTCATCGGAGTAGGTCAGGTAGAGTACGCCTTCGGCAGGATTGTAATAGATGCCGTTGGGCAACGGGTTCCCGGCCTTGTCCGTGAATCGCAGGGAGGCGTCGATTTCCGGCGCGATGCCGTAGCCGGCATTGGCGATGGCCGGGTTTTCCGCGTCCATGGGATCCAGATAGGTTGCCTTGATCAGGTCTTCCAACGCGAGCTGCAACTTTCCATCGCCGGCGGCGCTGGCCGGATTGATGTCCACCGAAATGGCCGCGCGGTATATCCCCGGCGCGACGGTCTCGAGGTTCAGGGATTCCGCATCCTTGCTGCGGCCGCTGCCGTTCTTGGGCGTGGTTTCCAGGGCCACGGTCGGTTTGGACGAGGCCGGGAGGGCCTGATCGAGGACGAAAAGGTAGAGGACGGTTTCCGTGCCGGCGTATTGATCCGTAGTGTCGGACCCGTCCGCCTTGGTGGAAAAATAGGCGCGCGCCTGCTGCGGGTACGGGCGGATGGGCATTTTCCCCACCGCCACGTCCCGCGGATCGAGCGGGTTGGTCCACGAGAGGGTCAAGGTGTCGTAGCCGGCCGCTTCCGTCTTTCCGTTGCCGGCGGCGGCGGCCGCGATGGAGAGCGGCACCTTTCCGGAATACACGAGATTGTCGCCTTGATTGGCCGGATTGGAGAGGCTCAAGTTTTCCTGGTCCCCGGCGATCCGGGTGACGGCCCCGGGGGTCACGACCGCGAGGCCCGCCTGCGTGGTGGAAAGCTTGATCGAGTAACTGGTATTGCGTTCGCTGAGATAGCCGCCCGCGGGCGGATTTCCATTCTCATCCAGGATTTCCAGCGTGGAGGCGACGAAGTTCCGGGTGTAGGTTTCCGTCATGACCTCGCTCTTGGCCCATCCCTGCTTGTAGGCGATGGCGCGGACAACGGTGGTGCTGGTGATCGGAATGGGTTTGTTGCGATCGAAGACCAGGCCGTTGCTGTCGGGGACGGAGCCGTCCACGCTGTAATAGATGACCGCGCCCGGAGTGGGGGTATCCAGAGATACCGCCACCTGGGAATTGAAGGTGGATCCCGGAGGCGTGGCAACGGGCGTGGACACTTTCTGCGCGCCCAATTCCAGGCTGGTGGTGATCTTGCAATTGGAACCCACCACGTGGCGTTCCGCGAAGAAGAAATCCAGCAGGTAGCTCTCGTGATCCACCAGCCCCAGGCGGACGGCCAGGGAGTCGAGGTTGGCGGACGCGTCCAGGGCTGCATGCTGCCCGCCCAGATCGATGACGAGCTGGCCGTTGATGTAGACCCAAACGTCGTCATCGCCGGAGAAATTGAACAACTGGTTCTTTCCCGCCAGGTAGGTGAAAGGGGAGTGGAACTCCATGGTGAAGCCGTAGTTGTGGGCGCAGCAGGTCTGCAACTGGCCGAAGGGTTTGAGATCGCTGCCCGGATAGGCGCGGTATTCCGGTACGTCATCCAAGGGGAAAAAGGTGCCGTCCTTGAATTCGTACATGCCATTGGCCAACTGCTTGAAATCCAGGTCCATCAGGAACGGCCGGTTGAGGGTGGAGTCCCGATCGTTGAACCAGTCTTCGAACATGGCGGTGCTGTTGTAGCAGGGCTTGCCGTCCCGGGTGCGGTTGAGCTTCACCAGGGTCGGAGTACGGTTGTCGTTGGGGAAGAGGGAGACGTCCCCGGTGGTCCGGATGGTCCGGCTCACGTATCCGGTATCCGAACAGCCCTGGAACTTGTCGTTGTTGAAGTCCTGGTTCTGGGGTCCTTTGCCGACGGGATTTATTTCCAGGAAGTCGCGCAACTTGGCCGTGAGGCGCAAGGTGGCCGGGGTTTGCGCGCCCGGCATGGACGCGGAGAGGAGTGAAAAGATGTAAAAGACGGAAAGGAACATGACGAAGCGGAAACCGGTTTTGCCGTTCACGAACGATCCTTTTCAAAGGTATTGCGGAGCCTGGCCATGGAAGCGGGATCAAGGTATATCCGGCCGCTGTTCGGAAAGCGTGTCAAGGTCGGCGACCGGCCCGATGACGCATCAATGGTGTAACCGGCGTTGCGATTTATCGCGAAATCCTTAGGGAATCCGCGTGATCGCGTGGGGCCAATTTTACCCCAAAAAATCACGGAGCCCTCCAGACCCGTCTGGACGCGGCTCCCAGGGGTTTTGTCGGGGAAATGGAAACGATCGTCGGGAACAAAAAAGCGCGGCGCCCGGGGAGGCGCCGCGCTCGGCGGAAGCGCCGTAATCGGGCCTTACCTGCGGAGCACGCCAGTGCGCGTGTACATGACTTCGGCCTTCTTGTTCTTCTCAAGGAACACAAAGCTCACCTTCCACACGTAGACCCCCTGGCCCACCTTGCTTCCGGCCTCATCCTTCATGTCCCACACCAGGAAGCTCACCTGCCCCTTGTCCGTGGCGCGCCAGGGATTCTTGTCTTCGCCATTGAAGCCATAGGCCTGGTCCATGGTGCGGACGAAGTGGCCCAGGTTGTCGAAGATGCGGATCTGGGCCTTATAGGCGCCCGACGCGATCACCTGCACGGCGCTGATGTTGTTGGGCATGGGCTGCGGGCCGGAGATCTCGGGTCGGCGTTCGCCGGTCTGGGGATTGTTGAAGTCCTTGGCGATGTCTATGAGCGATCCCACCGGGTCGTCGGCCTTGAATCCGTAAGGCGGGATCCACACCACTTCCCAGGTGCCGTCCGTGCCCGTGGGCTGGCTCCACACGCCGCCTTTCACGTCGTCGCGCTTGTCATTGGTGCTGATCAGGAAACCCGGCGAACCGGCATCCAGGCCCGCCACAGGCGGGAAGCCGCGGAACTCGCGGATGGTCAGCTTGGGGTTCTCTCCTTCCAGGGGCGCGCCCAGCTTGCCCGGACGGTTATCCACCATGTCCGTGTAACGTCCATCCGTTTCCAGAAAGATGCAGTCGCCGACCAGCGGGGCCTGCGCGTCCGGGGAGTTGTCCACGATGACCACCCAGGTGAGGCCGTCCGAAGACGCCGAGGGCGGGCTGAAAAGGTGGACGGGCGCGGATTCCTTGTAGTCCGAACAGCCTTTGGAGAAGCGCAGCATTTCCTCGAAGGTGGAAGTGGTTTTCAGCTTCTCCGAGACCGTAATGACCAGGGTATCCGGGTTAAAGCGCTTTTCCGTGGTGGTCACGTTGTAGCTCTGCAGGTTGGACGGATGCTTGATGGCCGTGACCGCCACCGGTCCCACCGAGTCCGCCAGGCTGGGCTTCTGCCCGCCGAACAGGTTGTCGTCGGGGAAGTGGCCGTAAGGGGCCGGGACGCCCGCGGGGATATCCGTCAGGTTGGCCGCGAACTGGGACTTGGTGAAGTCCGCCACCACGATGGAGGAATCGGAGCCGGCCAGGAAGGTGAGCATGGAGGCCTCGGCCTTCTTCTTGTAGTCGGCGCCTTCCTGGTTCCAGTACACCTCGTCCAGGGAGGAGGGCAGCATGGACAGTGTATGGTCGAAGACGAAGTAGGCGTGGTCGGCGCGGCCGTTCTCGTCCTCGTCCTTCATGTAGGCGCGAACGACCAGGTCGTACCTGGACAGCAGGGAGAGTTCCGCGCTGACAGGCGAGCCGGCCAGGGTGGCGGTTCCGGTTAGCAGCACCTGGTTGACGCGGTTGGCGAGGGTGATGCGGGCCTGCACGTGCTTGTCGTCCTTGACCGGATCCGCGCTCGTGAAGGCGAAGTCCGCTTTGACGATGAACTTGCCCGTGAAGGGGCCGGTCTCGACGGCGGGGAAGACCTCGCGCTCGCCTTGCGCCGTCGTCAGCGTGACCAGAATCGTATCCGCCTTGTCGCGGGTGGGGCTCTTGCCTTCAACCACGATCAGGAAGTCCTTGACCGCGCCGTCCGCGGCGGAAGTGATCACGGAGGTGTCCTTGCTGGAGGCGAAGTACATCCGTGCGGTGGGATCGTCGGTCCACTTCACGTCCGCGCTGCGGGGGGTGAGGTAGACGGGATCCAGGTAGGTCACCGTGAGCACGTCCGATTCGCGGCAAAGCAGCAGCGCATCGGTTTTGTCGATGGTGGTGCCGTTGACTTCGCCCTTGTCGAGAGGAGGCTTGATCACATATTCCGTGCCGTTCCAGACCAAAGTCACCTTGGCGACCTTGTCGCCCGAGGCTACGCAGCTGACTTCGGCGTTGATGGTGGCGTCACCGGACTTGGTGAAGGGCTGATCGCGGATGATGATTTCCACCTTGTCCGTCTTCCGATCCACGGCCGTGCCCGCGGTATCGCGGATGATGATTTCCGCCGGCTGATCCGGATAGGCGATGACCAGGTTGTCAACGGCGTCCGGGGAGGTCGAGAGGCCGGCGTTGTTGTGCGGCGTGACCGCGGCGCGCAATTCCCCGCGGAAGTACGTCTCCACGGTGTCGTTGCCGTTCCTGGCCGTGGCCTTGTCCGCCAGCGCCAGGGAGCCCTCCCAGGTGCCGCGGGAAGCGGTCTTGGACTTGAGGGTGAGGATGACTGTCTCGACGTCCGCGCCGACGGAATCGCCGGATTTCCGGTTGATGAGCGTCAAACGCGCGGTCTTGGTCTGGATGAGCAGGTCGATGCCGGCATTCCAGTCATCGGAGAACCGCAGATAGACCTTGCCCTTGTTCGGGTTCCAGATGTCCGCGGGCGCCAGGACGTTCCCGGCTTCGTCGATGAAATCCAGGTTGGCGGATTCCTGCACCTGCTGGGCGAAACCCGCGTCTCCGCGGTAATCGGTCTTATACACCGGATCCGTGAACACGGCAGTCAATTGGTCCCCCGCGGCGGCCACCTGGATGATGTTGTCGCTCTGCAGCTTAACGCCGGTTCCCACCGGGACCTTGGCGTAGAATACTCCGGGGGTGAGTTCGGTCAAAGCGAGGATTTCCTTATCGCCGCTGCCGTCGGTCGACGTTAAGGTTACGGTATAAATCAAAGCGGGATCCCGGGGCCGGGTCTTGACCATGATGAATACGCTGTCCTGGCCGACCGGATATTCCGTGATCTTCGGGCCATTCACGGACGTGGAGAAATAGACCTCCGCGGCCACGAAGGCGGGCTTGATGACCAGGGTATCGGCCGCTACATCGATGGCGTTGAACGGGTTGACCCAGCGTACGATGAGCGTATCCGTGCCGATGGCCTCTATGGTGTCGTTGCCTATGACCTTGGCGAACGGATGCTGGAGCGCGACCTGCTTCAGGAATTCGAAGGCATTGCCGAGAGATCCGGAATTGTCAAGGGCGACCGTTTCCGCGTCCCCGCTGACCTTGGTCGTCGCGTCCGTGATGGCGGAGCCCAGGTTGTCCTGGGTCGTGACCAGCTTGACGCGGATCGACTTGGCGGCGCCGGTGATGACGCCGCCGGGGATGGTGTTCCCGTTCTCGTCCAGGATTTCCAGGCGCGAGGCCACGAACTCCTTGGTCCAGGTCTGCGACATGATCTTGCTGTCCTTGAAGCCCGGCTTGACCGCGATGGCTTTGATGGTGGTGTTCACGCTTACGCGGATGGGATCCGTGTAGATGCCGCTGACCCCGGGGATGGGATTCGATCCGTCCGTCGTGTAATAGATGACCGCGCCCGGGGTGACCGAGGTGATGGTCACGAGTTCGCTGGTGATGAATTTGCGTCCCGGGGGATTGGATTCCGGACGCGCCACTTCGTCAATAAGGAGTTCGGTGAGGGTGCCGTACACCGGATCCACGTAGCGGATGCGGATCTGGTCCGTGATGAGGCAGGAGAGGATCTTGTCGCTGTAGTTCGGCACCGCGGTATCCTTGACCAGGGTTCCTCCCAGGTAGATGCCCGAGGTCGCCGTGCCTTCCACGGCGGGGAAGGCGGCCACGCTGTCGCCGGACTTGGTGCAGGCGATGCTGACCAGGGCCGTGTCTTTCTGGTTCAGGGTAAAGGTCTGATCCTTGACGGTGACCACGATGCCCTCGTTGGTCTTGGGGCTGACCGTGGTGTCCAGCTTCCAGCTGATGGTGGCCTGGGAATCCGGATAGGCGATGACCAGGTTGTCGGACACGGTGGCGGACTGTTGAACGCCCACGTTGTCATGGCCGAAGGCGACGATGGAGGCTTCTCCGCGGAAGCGCGTTTCCACCCTGCCGTTGGAGTCGCTGGCCGGGAAAACGTCCACCAGATCGATGGATCCCGTCCAGGTGGCGCGTGTACCGCCCGCGCCTGCTTCCATATTGACGGTGATCCGTTCGTGGTCGGTGCCGATGGTGGCGCCGTATTTCTTGTTGACCAGGGTCAGGGTCACGGCTTTGGTAGGAACCCGTCCATAGGCATAGTCATCGCTGTACTTGAGGTAGAGCTTGCCGTTGGCCGGGGACCAGATGGCATCGGGGGCCAGGGGCACGCCAGCCGCGTCCGTGAACTCCAGGGTGGGGGCTTCCTGTACATTTTCATCGAACCCGGCAGTGGCCACGGCGGAGTCGCCATCGACCTTATCCTTGTAGACCACCTTGAGCTGATCGCCGCCCGCCGAGACCTGGAGCAGGTTGTCCGCCTGGGTCTTGGTGAGATTGGATATCGGCAATTGGCCGACCATGATTCCGGAGCCCGGGGTAAGTTCGCTCAAGGTCACGGTTTCGCGATCGATGCCGAACTTTTCGGAGGTTACGATGGCGGAATAGGTCCGGCGCGGATCGGCGGGTTGATCCTCGACCACGATAAACACCGTGGTGGCGTCCACCAGGTACTGGGTGGTGGCCGGGCCCCCGTTGGTCTGGGAAAAGCGCACCTTGGCCGCAATGCCGTGGGCGCGCACCTGCATGGTGTCCGCGGCGAAATCGCGGCTGTCGCGCGGATGCACCCAGCTTACGATGATGGAGTCGTAGAGGCTGGATTCCAGTATGCCGTTCCCGTTGGTTTTGGCTCCCGCGATGACGCTGAACGGAAAAGCGTTCTGGAAGACCAGGCTGTCGGTGAAGAGCGTCGCGGGCTTCAAGTGGGGGTTTTCGGCGTCGGCCTTGATGCCGGAGCCCGCATTCGCAAGGGCGGAATCCAGGAGCGTGGGGGCGGTGCGGATGCGCACTTTGTATACCGTGTTGGTATCGAAAAACGAGGCGGGCCGGATATTTGCCCCATTGAGGATGGATAGGGAGGATTTGTCGTAGCAGGCCACGCCGAACTGGGTGCCGGTGATTTTCTGCGAGGTGCCCGCGGCCGCGCCGGTAGTGCTCAGGGTGAAGGTAATCGATTTGCTGTCCAGGGCGCCGGAGGTCTTCTCCTTGAAGGTCGTGGCTACGGTGATGGAGTTGGTGGTCGAGCCATTCAGGGCGATGATGTCGCTCAGTTTCATGAGCCAGGAGCCGTCCAACTGCGGGATGAAGTCCGTAGGCGTACTCGTGGCCGATTGCGCGGGGGCCAGGCTGGTGTTGGTCACCGTGGCGTTCTGGGGTTCATATTCAAGCAGCACGATGTTCAGGATTGCGGCCACCACCGATTTCAGGCTGTCCGGATCCCCGGGAGGAATGATGAAGAACTTGCCGCCGGTGCGCTTCGACATGTTGGCGAGAGCGAGGGTGTCGGAACGGGGGCGTCCCAGGAAGATGCCGTAGATGGGCGGGCTGGTGGCGAGCTGCGGCGTGTAGGCCGTGTCATTGGGCTTGCCGTCGGAAAGGAAGATCATGGCCTTCTTGGGGTTGTGAGTGTACGTGGCACTGGTGAGCCAGGTCTTGGCCAGGGTCAGGGGAGAACCGTAATTGGTTCCTCCGCTGGCCACCGAACTGATGCCGTTGCGGATGCCGTCGATATTGGCCTGGGTGTTGAGCCCCCGGGGAATGTGTTCATTGCCGGTGCCGCCGGTGAAGGACATGATGCCTGCGGAGGAGTTGGGGGCTCGGGCGGCCTGGTCGGTGACACCGAGATAGTAGGCGCGGCCTCTGGCGTTGTAAGGGTCTCCGGAAAAATTCGCGCATCCGGTATTGGAGTTGAGCCGGTTCACCGTTTTCGCCGAGGTAGCCGTTCCACCGGCGTTCCAATACTGGTAGGTGATCGTGCCGATAAGGGATTTGTCGGTGCAGCCGCCGTCGTTCTCATAGAAGATGGTGTCGTCCCCGGCAGGGGTCACCCAGCCCACGGTCGAACTCATGCTTCCTGAGTTATCGTAGATATACACGAGATCGAGATCGCCGCCGGATTGCACGGACCCTTTGCAAAGCGATAGTCCGTCGTTGTCGATGCGGGTTACGTTCGAAGGTACGGTAATCGTCGAACCATTCAAGCTGGTGAGATCGATGCAGCGTTTGAACTGCGTAGGGTTGCCGGTAATGGACGTGTCTCGTCCCACTAGATCGCATCGTTTAGTCTGGGCCTGAGCCTCGATTGCTCCGATCAGACATAGGGTTGTAACCGCCAGGTTTCCCCACTGGATCCTGGGGCGCTTTCCGGCTATGTGGTGGAATGAGGTTTGCGGGTGGGTCGGGAGCGAGATCGCATTGCGATGCATGTCGGACTCCAAGTTGTTCGATCCGGATTCGGCGGCGGAAAAAGACACCCTAGAGGGACGGCCGGACACCGTTCCACCGATATTATATCATTCCCGATAGCACCAGTTAAGAAAGTTGTTTTCCCCATTGCCATTATGGGCGGAAGGGATACCCAAGTAAAGGAGAATCAGGGTCTAAGCCATTGTGGATTGGCCGGATTTTGGGAAGGGCACCAAAAAGAAATTGCCTTGCGCGTTGAAAAAAAGCAGCTTTGATGGCGGATATCGCCGAGCCTGGGAAAGGTCGATGGAAAAAAGGGGCCCTTAGAGGCCGTTCTACTGGGCGAGGAGGTGTTTCACCATAAGCCCATGAATATTCACGGGTTCCATGGAAGTTACGGATGCGAAGCCTCCCCGGTCACTCGGACCTTTCCCTCCGGGCCTTTCCCCGGACCATTCCTTCAAACCCCCTATCTATGTAGGCCCCAGGGCGGTCCCGTCCAGTGCATGCCCCAACCGCCTTTCCTGACCCTGGAATTCCCCTCCGGTCTCGACATCGGGCCCGCAACCTCCCGGCGACGGACCCCGCGCCGGCGGATTGACCACTTTAATTGGTTTACCTTCCGGCGCTTTGTAAAATGGCCGCGGCTGCCGGAGGCCGGATCGGACTTTTCCGCCGGATAGCGGGGGCGACGCAAAAGGTTTCCCAACCGGCAACTCCACGCTACCCACATTCGTACGCAAAGCGGTTCGCCGCTCGCTTTCAAATTCCCTCATCTTTCTTATCTTATAGGACTGGGATTAGGGATAATCGGCCTGAAAGGGACTCCGGGTTGTCTGAATACATCATCATCGGCGTGTTCGCTTTGGTCGGGCTCCTTTTCGCGGGGGCGGCCATGGTCTTCTCGCGCATCGTCGCGCCCCGTTTCCCCAATGTCGGAAAAAAGCTTGAGCCCTACGAATCCGGGGAAGACACCATCGGTTCGGCGCGCATCCAATTCAAGATCGGCTACTATCTCTTCGCCCTCGTCTTTCTCGTCTTTGACGTGGAAGCCATTTTCCTCTTTCCCGTGCTCGGCGCTTTGCGCAAGGCCGGTAACGGCGGGCTTTCCGTATCGGCCATGTTCGTCTGGTTCGAGTTGCTCGCTTTCATCGCCATCCTCGGCTTCGCGCTGTTCTACGCGTGGCGGAAAAAGGTACTGGAATGGGAGTGACTCCGGATCCCAAGGCGGGCGCGGCTGGCCATCATGATCCCGCGGCGCGGTATCTCGTCTCCGCGCTGCCCGGTTCCTCGGCTACGGACGCCTTGCCGCCCATTCCCGGCGTCGCCGGTTCCGGCGGCCTGACCAATGCCGTCGACTGGGTGGTCGGCTGGGCGCGCGCGAATTCGCTTTGGCCCTTGGTATTCGGCACCTCCTGCTGCGCCATCGAGATGATGGCTACTGGGGCGTCGGACAACGACTGGGCCCGCTTCGGGCTCGAAGTGGCCCGAGCCTCCCCGCGCCAGGCGGATCTGATCATCCTGGCCGGCACTATCGTGGAGAAAATGGGCTCGCGGCTCATCACCTTGTACGAACAGATGCCCGGGCCGAAATACGTCATCGCCATGGGCGCCTGCACCATCAGCGGCGGACCGTTCTTCTACGACAGCTATTCGGTGGTGAAGGGCGCGGATCGCCTGATCCCCGTGGACGTATACGTGCCCGGCTGCCCGCCGCGGCCGGAAGCCTTGCTGTTCGGCGTGATGAAGTTGCAGGAGCTCATCCGCAAGGGCGGATGGCGCAATTCCCTGACGCCCCGCCCCATCAATCGGGCCCCCATCCGGGACGAGATGAGCGAAACCTCGCGGTTGTGGGAAGAGAAGGAAAAGCTCAAGCAGGAAGGGATGAAGGAGGCGCAGGAGCGCTTCAAGGCCGAGAACCCGGACTTCAAGGGCGTGGTCATCAAGCGCGTTGCCGCCCCCAAGTTCGACGAGGTACCGCGCACGGTACGTCAGCAACGCGGCCTTCCCGCAGCGGAGATCTTCGCCATCCTTAAGGAAAAATTCCCTGCGCTCGCGGTGCAGAACGTGCCGGAGGCCGACGCCGGCAAGCTCGCAGCCTTGGGGCCCGAGTACGTGCTGGACGCCGTCGTGGCCCGCGAGGACTTTCTGTCCTTGATTGGCTTCGCGAAAACGGACGCGCGCCTGAAGCTGGATTTCCTGATCGAACTTACGGCGGTGGACTGGAAGGACCGGTTCGACGTGATCGTGCATTTGCACTCGGTGGAGAAAGGGCATAAGCTGTTCTTCCGCTGTGCGCTTCCCCACGACGTCCATCCGGAAATCCCGTCCCTGACCGGGCTTTTTTCCGGCGCGAATTGGCATGAGCGCGAAGCCTACGATTTCTTCGGCATCCGTTTCACCGGCCATCCCGATTTACGCCGGCTGTTCCTGGACGACGATTTCCCGGGCCATCCTCTGCGCAAGGATTTCGAGGATCCGACGCGCGTCGTAAAGAGGCCCTACTGATGGCGCAGGAACCGATGGCCGGCTCCATGGAGCTCCAGGCAGGCGAAACGAATCCCACGGGAAATATCCATGCGGGGATGACGCCCGGTGAACTCCGCGCCGCCGACGCCGCCCATGACGCCCAGGGCCGCCCGGGCTCGGAAACCTTCCGGTTACCCCCGGGTTTCAGCCTGCGAGGAACGGGCGCGGACGGCAGCCAGGAATATTTCCTCAACATGGGCCCGCAGCACCCCAGCACCCACGGGGTGCTCAAGCTGGTGGTGCGCCTGGACGGCGAGACCGTCGTCGAAGTGGTGCCGCACCTGGGTTTCATCCACCGCGCCATCGAGAAGATGGGGGAGAACGAGACCTTCGTCCAGTACATCCATCTGACCGATCGGATGGACTACCTGAGCAGCCACATCAACAACCTGTGCGTGTGCATGGCCATCGAAAAGGCCATGGGCATCGGCGTGCCGGAACGCGGGGAGTACATCCGCGTGATGGTGTCGGAGCTGCAGCGCATCCAATCGCATCTGCTGTGGTGGGGCGCCTTCGGCATGGATCTCGGCGCCGTTAGCGCCTTCCTGTACGGTTTCAAGGAGCGCGAGAAGATCACGGCCCTGTTCGAGGAGCTTTGCGGCGCGCGCCTGACCATGAACTTCTTCCGGCCGGGCGGATCGAATGCCGACATCCCCGATGGCTTCCTGGCGCGGGTGCAAGAGGTCCTGAACGATCTGAAATTCGAGCTCGACGAGTTCGAAGTGCTGCTGACCAAGAACCCCATCATCCGCGAGCGGACCCTCGGGGTGGGGGCCTTGTCCCGGGAGCGCGCCATCAACTATGGCTGTTCCGGACCCGTGGGCCGGGCCTCCGGCATCGACTTCGATGTGCGCAAGCATGACCCATACGCCGTCTACGATCGTTTCCAGTTCGACGTCCCCCTCGGTAAAAACGGGGATTGCTACGACCGCTATATGGTTCGCATGCAGGAGATGCGCGAGTCCATCCGCATCCTGGAGCAGGCCATGGCCTCCTTTCCGGAAGGCCAATACCGTTCCAAGGAGAAGCCCGCCTACAAGGTTCCGGCCGGCAGCTACTACGCCAACGTGGAGACGGCGCGGGGGCTGTATGCCACCTACATGGTTTCGGACAATTCCTTCAAGCCCTACCGCATCAAGAGCCGCTCGCCCAACCTTTCCAACCTGTCCGCCATCAATGAAATGGCGAGCGGCGGCAAGATAGCGGATTTGGTGGCCATCCTTTCGACCTTGGATCTGATCATCCCGGACATCGATCGATGACGTCGACGCACGTGTATACAGTCAACCATCCCGTGGGCGATTTCATCCGCGGACTTCTGCCCGCCCCGTGGGCGGCCATCGCCAACGGAGTACTCGCGGTAGCGCTCATGTGCGGCCTGGTGACCGTGGTCGCTATCGGCCTCATCTGGCTGGAACGCAAGGTATGCGCGCATTTCCAGGCGCGCCTCGGCCCCACCCGCGTCGGCCCATTCGGGCTTCTGCAACCCGTCGCCGACGCCATCAAGCTGCTGATGAAGGAGAACCTGCGGCCCCGCACCGTGGACGGCCTCGCCTATTTCCTCGCGCCCTTGCTGCCCATCACCGGATCCTTCCTGGTCCTGGCGGTGATGCCCTTCGATCACAACATTCAGGTCATGGATCTTTCCGCCGGCGTGGTCTATGTCGTGGCGGTCTCGGGCCTTGGCATCTTGGGGATCCTGATCGGGGGATGGGGCTCGAACAACAAATACTCCCTGCTCGGCTCCATGCGTTCCGGCGCCCAGCTTTTCTCCTACGAATTGTCCATGGTCCTGTGCATGCTCCTGGTCGTGATGGCGAGCGGCACCGCCTCCTTGCGCGAAATCGTGTTGTCCCAACAGGGCACGGTGGCGGACTGGTGGATCTTCAAGATGCCCGTGGCGGGATTCCTGGCCTTCGCCCTTTTCATGATCTCCTCCACCGCCGAACTCAACCGCGGCCCTCTGGATCTCTCCGAAGCCGAGTCCGAACTCACCGGCGGCTTCCACACGGAGTACACCGGCATTTCCTTCTCAATGTTCTTCCTGGCGGAATTCGTGACCATGTTCGCATCGGCGGGACTGGGGGCGACCTTCTTCCTGGGCGGCTTTCTCGCTCCGCAATTCGGAATCGGCCCGTTGGATCATGTCCTGATGCTGGTTCCCGGCTTCCTCTGGTTCTTCCTCAAGGTGCTCGGGCTCATCTTCATGTACATGTGGTTCCGCTGGACTTTCCCGCGCCTGCGCATCGACCATCTGCTCTCGTTGGAATGGAAATTCCTTTTGCCCGTGTCCATGGCCAATCTGCTGTTGGGCGCGACCTTGGTCACCTTCAAACTTATGATCCCCTGAGGCGGAGCGGCGATGTCTGAAGAAAAGCCATTGGTCCCTGAGGGAGCGGAAGCGGGCAAGCCTGCGCCCCAACCCGAAGCGATCAAACCGGTTGAAGCGTCCGCGAAACCGGTCGATGCCGCGGCCAGGCCCGCGGATGCCGCCGCCGCCAACCCTGGCGAACCTGCTGCTGCCAGGCCTGCGCCCGCTGCGCCTTCTCCGGACAAGCCGGCACGCGCGGCTCCGGCCACCGCCGTGCCTGCAGGCGACAAGCCCGCGTCGGCCGCCCCTGCGGCCGCAGCCCCCGCGCCCAAGCCTGCTCCACCGCCTGTCATCAAAGCCGTCGATCCCGCCAAGGGAAAATCCATCACCGCCGCCGACGGCAAGCCGAGCCTGCGCCGCTTCCTGGGCGATGCCTTCAGCCTGTTCAAGGGCATGGACATCACCTTACGCTATATCCGCAAGCCCAGCCGCGTGGTCACCCGCGAGTATCCCGAGAACCGCGAAACGTTGAAGTTCCCGGAGCGGTTCCGCGGCCAGGTGGTGATGCCCCATGATGAAAAGAACGAGCATACCTGCACGGCCTGCACCCTGTGCGAAAAGGCCTGCCCGAACGGAAGCATTTCCATCCTGACCACCAAGAACATCGCCAGCAAGCGCGTGCTCGGGGCCTTCGTCTACCGGCTGTCTTCCTGCACCTTATGCAACCTGTGCATCGAGGCCTGCCCCTTCGACGCCATCCGCATGGGCCACGGCTTCGAAATGGCCGCCTATTCGCGGGATCCTCTCGACCTGATCCTCAACAAGACCGAGGGGCGCTAAGGTAGATGATGGTGAAGGATCTGTTCTTCTACGCCCTGTGCGCCGTGCTGCTAGGCCTCGCCGGCACCACCGTGCTCGCCCGCAATCTGTTCCGCTCCGCCTTGGCCTTGCTCGGAGTGCTGCTTTGCACCGCCATCCTGTTCCTGCTGCTGCAGGCGGAACTGGTGGCCCTGGTCCAGGTGATGGTGTATATCGGCGGCATCATGATCTTCGTGTTGTACGCGGTGCTGCTGACGTCGGAACTGGCGGGGCGCATGGCGCATCCTTCGCCGTTGAAAATCGCCATGGCCGTGGTCGTGGCGGCGGTGGCGTTGGGATCGGTGGGATGCCTGGCGATGCGGGCCGGGCATTCGGCCGCGGCCCCGGCGGTGCAGGTGCAAGGGGTTATCGAGGGTTTCGCCCAAGGCATGGATGCGGGCGTTGATGTGGCCAAGGTGCTCGCAAAACCGCAAACGGGTTCGTCCAACATCGCTTCCATGGAAAAGCTGGGCGCGTTGCTTTTGGATCCCAAGGGATTCCTGATCCCGTTCGAGTTGATCTCCGTGCTGCTGTTGGCCGCCATGGTGGGGGCCATCGCCATCGCCCGGGACGACAAGGGCGCGGCCCCATGAACCTGACCTCCTGCCTTTTGCTTTCCGCGGCCCTGTTCGCCATCGGCGCGTTCGGCCTGGTGACGCGCCGCAACCTGATCGCGGCCCTGATGTCCTTGGAACTGATGGTGAACGCGGCCCTGATCAACTTCGTGGCCTTCGCCCGCTTCGGAGGGCCGCATCAGGTCCAGGGCCATCCCGAATCGGGAACCCTGTTCGCCCTGTTCGCCGTCGCCGTGACCGCGGCGGAAATGGCCTTGGCCCTGGCCGTCGTCATCGCCGTGCATCGCCAGCGGAAGCATTTGGATGTGCGGGAACTGGATGGCCTGCATGGCTGAGGCGATCGGCAAGGGCGTGGCCCTCGGGATCATGGGTGATATCGGATTCTGGATTCTCGCCTTGCCGTTCCTGTCCTTCCTTCTGAACGGATTCTGGTTGGGGCGGAAAAACGCCAAGGCTTCGGGCTGGGCGGCCGCGCTCTTCATGGGCTTGAGCTTTGCATTGGCCCTATTCCTCGCCATGGCCTATCGGGGCCAGGTGCTTAAGAATCCCGTGGACTATCCCGATCGCGCATTGCAGTTGTGGGATTACACCTGGATGTCGTTTACCCTAGAACCCGGTACCGTACTGGCGGCCAAATTCGGATTCTTCCTGGATCCCATTTCGGTGATGATGATGTTGGTCATCACCTTCATCTCCTTCCTGGTGCACGTGTACTCGATCGGATACATGGAAGGTGACAAAGGTGCGGGACGGTTCTTCCCCCTGCTTTCCTTTTTCACATTCACCATGCTGGGCCTGGTGGTGTCCGGGAACCTGTTGCAGACCTTCTTCTTCTGGGAGCTGGTCGGTGTCGCGTCCTATCTGCTGATCGGATTCTGGTACACCAAGCCTTCCGCGGTGGCGGCGAGCAAAAAGGCCTTCGTCCTGACGCGCTTGGCTGACGCCTTTTTCCTGATGGGATTGCTGGTGACGGGCATCGTCTCCGGCGGATTCGATTTCTCCCATCTGAACAGCCCGGAAGCCGCGGCGGCCCTCAACCGCACAGTGGGCTTAGGGTTTTTCTCCTTCAACCTGTTGACCGTTGGCACCATCGGCATCTATATGGGGGCCTGGGGCAAGTCCGCCATGTTCCCGTTCCACGTGTGGCTTCCGGATGCCATGGAAGGCCCGACGCCGGTATCCTCACTGATCCATTCCGCCACCATGGTGGTCGCGGGCGTTTATCTCACCGCGCGCCTGTTCCCGCTATTCTCAGCGGCCGAGCATACCCTGCGCGTGGTGGAGTTCACCGGCGCTTTCACCGCCGTGTTCGCCGCCGCCATCGCCTGCGCCCAGACCGATCTCAAGCGCATCCTGGCCTTCTCCACCTTGTCGCAGCTCGGCCTCATGATGTTCGCCCTGGGCACCGGCGGCGAGGCCTATAGCGCGTCCATGTTCCACATCTTCACCCATGCCTTCTTCAAATGCCTGCTGTTCCTTTCCGCGGGCGTGGTCATCCATGCCGTGCATGGAAACGATCTCAGGGATGCGGGAGGCTTGCGCAAATTCCTGCCGCGCACCTATTGGTCGACCATGATCGCGGTACTGGCCATCGCCGGCATCTTCCCGTTCTCCGGGTTCTTTTCCAAGGAGGAGATCCTGCACGCCGCTTTCGCCAACGGACGCTACGGCGCCTTCCTGGCGGGGCTGGCCACCAGTGCGCTGACGGCCTTCTACATGTCGCGCTATTTCTTCCTGGTGTTCCACGGCGAGCGACGGGGCGGTGCCGAAGGACACGCGTCCGCGAACGGAAAGGCTGACAGGCACGATGCGGACAACGGAAATGGAGCGGATGAAGCGAAAGCGAATCCCCTCCATGAAGGCTTCCTGATGACCTTGCCCATCCTGATTCTGGCGCTGCCCAGCGCCCTGATCGGCTGGTTGAGTAAGGATTTTTTCACCGCGACGGTGCGGCCCCCGATTTCCGGTATCGCGGCGATAGAAGGTTCCGGCGGCCAAACCGCATGGCTTCCCGCGGTGGCGACTATGCTGGCCTTGTCGGGCGTGGCCCTCAGTTGGTACTGGTACGTGGTGAAGAAGAACCGTCCGGGCTTTCCCGGCCGCGCCGCGCCCGGGTGGTATAGAGTGCTGGCGCATAAGTTCTACATCGACGAGATTTACCTGTTCCTGGCCAAGCGCGTGGGCGGCAGGTGGATCGCCGCCCCGGCGGATTGGATCGAACGCCATATCGTCAACGGGGCCTTCGATCGCATGACCGGAGCCTTGCGCAGATTGTCCATCGTGCAAAGCGTGATCCATAGCGGCCAGATCCAGGTATACATCGCCGTGGCCCTGGTGGGGCTGTGGCTGCTCGCGCATTTCGGAGGCCTGGGTTTCTGATGGTCGATTCCTGGCTCCTCTCCTGCACCTGGCTGCTGCCCCTGGTTTCCGCGGGCGCGCTGATGGCCTTTCCCGCCGGCAGCCGCGCCGGAGTCAAGCGCTTCAGCCTGCTGGCCAACGGCCTCAACCTCGCGTTGATCGTCTGGCTGTGCTATGTCTTTTTCCGCAACCCGCCGCCCGTCGTTTCCGGCGCCACCGCGCCCTCCCTGGCCTTCGTCACGGATGTGGCCTGGTTCCGGGATTGGGGCATCCGCTACCACGTCGGCGTAGACGCCATCTCCATGTCCCTGATGCTGCTGGCCGGCATCGTGGTTTTCTGCGGCACGTTGGCGAGCTGGAACATCGACGATCGCACCAAGGAATTCTTCGTGCTCCTGCAGGTATTGGCCGCGGGCGTGTTCGGCAGCTTCATCGCCTTCGATCTCTTCGCCTTCTTCGTGTTCAACGAGCTGACCTTGATTCCGACCTATCTCCTGATAGGCATGTTCGGAAGCGGGCGCAAGGAGTTCGCGGCCATGAAACTGAACCTGATGTTGATGGGGGGCTCGGCGCTCATCCTGCTCGGCATCCTGGGCCTGTACATCGAATCCGGTAAGCATACCTTCGACATCGTGGAGCTCTCCCAGGTGCATTTCGAGCATGGCTTCCAGATGTGGGCCTTCCCGGCGGTGTTCCTGGGATTCGCGATCCTGGGCAACATGTTTCCGTTCCATATCTGGTCCCCGGACGGCCACGCCTCCGCGCCCACGGCCATCTCCATGTTCCTGGCGGGCGTGCACATGAAACTCGGAAGTTACGGCTGCCTGCGCATCGCCATGTACCTGATGCCGGAAGGGGCCCGCGCCTGGATGGACGTGTTCCTGGTGCTGGCCGCGTCCGGGGTCGTCTGGGGCGGCATCGTGGCGATCCGGCAGAAGGATCTGAAATACATGAACGCCTATTCCTCCGTGTCCCATTGCGGGTTGGTCTTCCTGGGATTGGCGGTCCTCAATCCCATCGGCCTGCGGGGCGCGGTCATGCAGATGCTGGCCCACGGTTTCATCACCGCCGCGGTCTTCTGCCTGATCGGCATGATCTACGCGCGCACGCATACCCGCCGCATTCCCGACATGGGCGGCCTGATGGCGAAGATGCCCTTCCTCTCCGTCGCATTCATCATCGCCGGGTTCGCGGCCCTGGGCCTGCCGGGCCTGGCGGGTTTCGCCGCCGAGCTGAACGTGTTCCTCGGCGGATTCTCCGCGGACAATCCCTTGGCCATCGTCTGCACCGCCTTCGCGGTCCTGTCCATCGTGGTGACGGCCATCTATATCCTGCGCGCGACCAACTCCATTCTGCATGGACCTATGAAATCCGCCGCCCATGGCGGTTCCGACGACCTGACCGACGCGATCTGGCTGGAGCGCATTCCCTTGCTGCTCCTGTTGGCCTCCATCGTGGCCATGGGCCTGTTCCCCGGACGCATCGCCGTCCTGATCGATCAGGCGTTGCTTCCCATCCTCAACAACCTGAATCGCTGAGCGGAGACGGACGTGGCTGCGCTTTTCCCCTATCTTCCCGACCTGGCCCTGCTGGCGCTCGCCCTGCTGGTCTTGATCGTGGATCTGAAAAGCGAAGCGGGGGAGTGGGCGTTCCACCTGTCCTGGATCGGCTTGGCCGCCCTGGCCGTCCTGCTGGCCGCCGCACCGGGGGATGGCATCGTGGGGACGTTCGGAGGCTATGCGGCCACCCGCACGGGCCAGGTCTGGAAACTGCTGTTCACCCTGGCCGGGTTCGGCGTCGTGCTGCTCGCGCGACCGTATTTCCGCACCGGGGGTAACTCGCGTGGAACCCTGCCCAAGCCGGGAGCCTTTTTCGCCCTGCTCCTGCTCTGCACCCAGGGCATGTATGCCCTGGTTTCCGCCACGGATCTGCTGACCTTCTATCTGGGTCTGGAGCTGGCCACCCTCCCCATCTTCGCCCTCGCCGCCTTCCAGCCGCGGGATGCCGCGTCCGCGGAAGCGGGTTCCAAGTACGTGCTGATGGGCGGCTTCTCCTCGGCGCTGACCTTGTTCGGAATCTCCTTCCTGTACGGCGCGACCGGCTCCTTGGGCTTCGAAGCCTTGGCCGCCGCCGCGCGCGAAGCGCCCATGGAACCCATCCTATGGGGCGGAATCGTGTTCCTGCTCGGCGGCCTGGGCTTCAAGCTGTCCATGTTCCCGCTGCATATGTGGGCTCCGGACGTATACGAAGGCGCGCCCACGCCCGTGATGGCCTTTCTCTCGGTTGGCTCCAAGGCCGCCGCCGTGGCCGCCTTCTCCGTCCTCTTTCTGGGGCCCTTGGACGGCCTGCGCCCGTCGCTCGGACTTTTCATCTCCATCGCCGCGGCCTTGTCCATGGCCGCGGGAAACCTCGGCGCCATGCGCCAGTCCAACCTGCGCCGCTTCGTCGCCTATTCCTCCATCGCCCAGGCGGGCTATATGCTGGTGGCGTTCCTGGGCGATTCCATCACCGCCCGCATCGCCTTGCAATACAACCTCGTCACCTACGGAGTGACCAGCTTCGCGCTTTATTTTGTCATGGGCGTGGTGGGACGCGAAGGACCGGAAACGCTCCCGGCCTTGCGCGGCCTGAGCAAGCGCAGTCCCGGCCTCGCGGCGTTGCTGCTGCTGTGCATGTTCTCGCTGGCGGGCATTCCGCCCTTGGCGGGCTTCCTGGGCAAGTTCATGCTGTTCACCGCCGCTGCGGCGGAAGGCCATTATGTGGTGGTGGGAATCGCCGTGGCCAACGCGGTGGTGTCCTTCTACTACTACATGCTGGTGGTGAAGGAAGCGTACATCGTCGTGCCGGATGCCGATGATACCCGGGGACCGATCGTGCTCGGCGCCTTGCAGAAGGCGGCCGTGTGGGTGTTGGGGGCTTTGCTGTTGATCCTGGGGCTTTGCCCGGCGGTCAGCGGATGGATGCTCGCCCGCGGCGGATTCTAGCCTGGACTTCTTGGCCTAGACTTCTTGGCCTAAACTTTTCCGAGATCGGCCAGGCGGACGAAGCCGCCCTTGCCGTTGGCCAATTTCACCGAAACCCAATCTCCGCGGGTCTCCACGATCTCGAACTTGGTGCCTTCATGCACCTGGGTCAGCACCTGGAAGGTCTCGCCCGGGCCGCTGAACATCTCCACCGCGGGCTTGAGTACGATGCCGTATTGCAGGGTTTCCTGTTCTTTGATCTTGAGGACCAGGGACGGGGCCAGGGCCAGCAGGGCCAGGCCGGCGAGCACGATGGCGGTGATAAGCGCGCCGCGGAAAGCGGTGCCGGTATAGAGCGCCAGGATGCCCGCGAAGAAGATGAGGGTGAAGAGGCCCAGCACGATCCACAGGCCTTGGTTGATGGAGAAGGCGGAGTGGGCGAAGAGGATGGCCCGGGTCAAGGCGTTGGTTTCCGGGGCGGGATTCTTGTCGATGATGTTGGCGTTGACGAAGCGCAGGTTGTAGGCGATGTCCTCGTCGTTGGGATCGAGTTTGCGCGCCTTCTCGTAGTAGAGGATGGCCATGCCCGCCTGGTTCAGGCGGAACAGGCAGTTGGCGTAGTTGAAATACAGCTTGGAGTCGGCGACGCCCTCGTCGATGGCGCGGCGGTAGAAGTCCGCGGCATTGGCGTAGTCGTTCTTCTCGTAGGAGGCATTGGCCTGCTGATAGGCCTTGGAGGCGCGGTCCAGGGCTTCCGGGCCCATGGCGGCCAATGCGAGGCAGGCGAGCGCCAGGACCAATTGCAGCGGGCGCGCGAACACGGACAGGCGGAGACTCTGCGACAGGTAGGCCATCATAACTCCCTGTCCAGCATGCGCAAAAGGTTTTCCGTGGCGTCCAGGGATTCCTTCCACGCCTTTTCATCCCGGGTGCCGCCGCCGAACTGGCCGAAGTCGCATATGTGCAGGACCTTTTCGTATTCGGACACGGAGGCGTCCGTGATGCCGCGCTTGCGCAATTGCGCCTGGGCATCCTCCAAAGTGAGTCCGCGGAATTCCACGTTGAGCTTGTCGCTCGCGAAGCCCACCACGGCCGCGGACAGGGCCTTGTAGAACTCTTTGGAATTTCGCTGCTTCAGGGCCTCGTTGGCCTCCTTGAGGCGGCGCTTGAGCTGCGCGCCGGCCAGGGTCTTGCGCTTGAGGGTCGCGTCCGAAGCCAGTTTCTGGCTGCGGGTGCGGACCAGCAGGAGCATGGCGAAGGCCACGGGCGATGGCGCGAAGAGCAGCCAGAACCAAGGATGCTTATAGAGGAAATCGTTCTCGCTGCGCAGGGGCGCGGAGCCGTTCTTGATGTGGCGGATGTCCGATCCGATGTCGGCGATTTCGCGTTGGCTCATGACCCGGTTGGCCGAGGCGGCAATCTCCTTGCCCTGGGTCACGTTGATGGTAATCGGTTGGGACTTGGCCTCGGCGTATTCCTTGCGCGCCGGATCGAAATAGCTGAAGGCCACGGGGCCCAAAGTATAGTCACCACGGCGGTGGGGGACCATGACGTACTTGAAAGTCTTGGTCGTGATTAAAGTGGATCCTTGCACGGACGTGGCGGTGGCTACTTCCGGATCGAACACTTCGAACTGGCCCAGATCCGGAAGGGTGGGCTTGGTGATGGTCTTGGGTTCGCCGTCCCCGTGGATGGTCACGGTCATGGTGAGCGCATCGCCCGAGGGCAAGGTGGTCTTGTCGATGGCGGCGGATAGGCCGTATTCGCCCACGGCGCCGGTGAAATCCGCGGGCGCGCCCGTCGGCAGCTGTTCCACCTGCATGGAGATGGGGCTGGCCATGGCCGTCATCTGGACCACGCCGCCCGCGCCTCCGAAGAACTGGTCGTCGAACATGTCGAACACGGATCCGGAGCGGCGGCCCTGGGCCCGGCTCGCTTGCTGGTATTCCACCGGGATGCCGGACAGTTCGGCCTTGCCGGCCAAAAGGGGGAAGAGTACGATGCGCACGTCAAAGACTTTCACGCCCTGGCCGTTGATCTGGACCACCTTGCCTTCCACGTTCTTGTCCAGGCGTTGGAACCAGAACTTCTCCCCGATCAACTTCTGCAAATCCTGCGGCAGGTTGATTTGCTGGACGCCCGGGGAGGGGACGATGCGGAGGTTGTAGAGGATCTGCTCGCCGACATAGGCTGACCTCTTGCTCAAGGACGGCTGGCTCGTAAGCCCGGCTTCCTGCTTGACCACGGTAACGTTGGCGCTACCCAGGTTCCGCTCATAGGCCTTATACGCGTACTTGATGGGCCCCAAGGTGTAGACGCCGGGCTTCTGTGCCGTCAGGGTATAGGTGTAGTTCACGATGTACAGGCTGCGGTTGGATATCTTGCCGTTGATGATCGTGGTCTGGGTGCTGTGGGACTGGCCCGCGTTCTTGGTCACGGTGAATTTTTCCAGGCCTTCGACCTGGGGCCACGGAAGGTTATCGGGTTTTTCGTCCGAGGTCACTTGCACGGAGAGCTGGAACGGTTCTCCGGATCCGACCTGGGAGGAGGAGAGGGAGGCCTCCGCAGAAACGTCCGCGTTCGCGGAGGAGAAGGCAAAAGTCAAAATGCAAAAAGGAAAAGGCAAAAATGAAAACGGCAGAATGCACGGTGTCTTTTTTTCGGATCCC
>OBEQ010841614.1_pt1 | contig 41313 bp, 25 predicted proteins | sample 1670901 | NCBI WGS metagenome assembly OBEQ01 (sample SAMEA104232315, study PRJEB22302) | groundwater metagenome | biome: forest; feature: aquifer; material: groundwater | place: USA | collected 2011-08-07 | depth 5.4 m
AAACCAGTTGGGTGATGCAGACGGCTTCCTACAAACAACGGGTGATCACACTGCCACGGCTTGGAGTTTGGAATTACACGCAGATTCATTGCATGGCGCGCTTGTCGGGTCTGTAAGTTCTAGCTCAACGTTAGCAGTAAATGATTTAGGAGATGGAACCTATTATGCGGTAGAAGCAGATAGCGCAGGCTGGGTACATCTAGGTAATAGTATGAATGGAGCAGATCCATCGAATGCTATTGCACTTACGGTCAGTAACGGTCAGTCATTAAGTTTGACATTTATCAATCTTAAAGGAAACACAATTACACTCAGGAAATTTGTAGATCCGGATGGTGATTTTGCAACGACGACCGGACGCACTGCAAAAGCGTGGGGGATGGAACTTTATCGAGGTGATGTTCAACTTGGAAACCTTGTTACCCTTGGAAATGCCACAACAGTAACCGGCTCAAACTTAGGCGATGGAATGTATATAGCGGCAGAAGCGGATAGCGCCGGTTGGTTACACATTGGAAGAATTTCCAATAGTTCAGCTATTGCAGGTTCATTGAGATTTGATACGATCGTTGTAGCTGACGGTCAAACATATATAACGGATTTTGTCAACTCACGAACCAATGGTTTAACGGTTTCTAAGTATCGCGATACAGATGGCGGAAGCCCCACGAAAGATGTTGCAAAATCGTGGTTCCTTGCAATACATTCGGGTAGTTGTTCAGGACCGGTTGTTGCAAGCGGTAATTCTACATCGGTTACAGCAAGCGGTTTAGCGGCAGGAACATATTATGTTTCTGAAGCAGATAGTTCCGGTTGGACGCATCTTGGATACGGTGTAGATGGTGGAACTCCTTCTGCAAGTTCATCCTCATGTGTCACGGTAACTGTAGGCGCCGGTGAAGCAAAGAGTGTTGAATTTGTCAATTTCCATCCAAACACGATTACAGTTCGTAAATATCGTGATGCAGATGGCGGTTCAGCCTCATTTGATGCTTCGATGAAGTGGGGATTGCAATTGAAAAACGAGTCAAGTATTGTCGTTGGACAAATAGAAGATAGCGTGCTTACTGTGTCAGGTCTTGGTGATGGAACGTACAAAGCATTCGAAGCCGATAGCGCATTTTGGAGCGCAACGGGTTATCGTCTTGATGGAAATGTGACTTCAGGCTCAGTCTCCTCGGGAGTTGATATTACGGTTGCCGATGGTCAGTCCAGTATGCTTGACTTTGCAAATAGTATAGCTGATACGATGAAATTCTACTCAGTAAGAGCTGATTCATTTGCATTAGATACTGATAGCAAGGGCGCTCAGAAATCAATTCCAAAGAAAGCCGATAAAGTACGATTCACATTCTCGGTAACAGCGGATAGCGATAACGTGAACGATCTCCATCTTGAATTTGCTGTTGATATTGATACAGTAAATTATCCGTTCACGATGACTCCAACGCCTGCATCATTGACGGCGGTTCCAAAATCATTGAAGAAATGGAATGCCACGTTTAGTCCCTCAATAAATGCAGGTACTATAATTACAGTTTCGGGATATGGTAAGAAGGGTTCAATTCAGAAAGTTTCATCATACAACTGGACACGAAATGGTACATTGGTTGGCAAAAAGAAAAAGAGTCCGACGTTTACCGATAATACGTTACGTTTACCGATGCCGAACCTACATAATCTTGGTGAAGAAATATTCGCTCAGGGCGCCTTTACAAGCACAACCGGTATGGTTGTCGGCGTAGCACATCCCGACGCGCCAAACGCGTATGCTTGGGTACTTCACAAAAAATATTCGGAAGTCCAGAAGTCATTGGTGAAGAAAGTTAAGACAGTGTATCTGATGCATGATAGCACTGCCCGATGTTTCGATCAATTCAAAAATGGGAAATTTCTTGTGAAGAAACAGACAAGTTTGCCACCGGATAAATATGATAACAAGCTCTTTGCTGACCTGATTGCCTTAAAGTTGAATATCGCGGCGAGCCAACTTACAAAGACGCCGGTTGGATTTGGTGAGTTAAAGGTTGTAGCAGATGGCACGCCGACACCGATACTCTTTGACGGATTGATGGTGAAAGAAATTGCGGCATTGGCAGATACAGTGTTAACCAATTGCTCAACTTCACGCGATCCATTAAGTCCTGTTGATCTTGATAACCTTATTGCCAGTATCAATAATGCATTCTCTGCACCACTTGATACATTAAGCTGGTCATCTAAGTTGGTAGTTAAGCCTTCAATCAGAATCAGCGCAGTAGATTTCCTCGTACGCGATCCATCAATTGTTCCTTCAACAATTGTTCCGTTAGAGAATGAGATTGCACAGCTTCCTGAGAAATATGAATTGTATCAGAATTATCCGAATCCATTCAATCCAACGACAAGAATCAGTTTCGATTTGCCGATGACGAGCAAGATCACGTTGAAGATATTCAACGTCCTCGGTCAGGAAGTAATGACACTTATTGATGGCGTCACAATGGAAGACGGAACACAAGAAGTTGAATTCAATGCTCAACGCCTTGCGAGCGGTGTGTACTTCTATCAATTGAATGCAACATCAGTTGATGAGGGTTCCGACGCAACATTCACAGAAACAAAGAAACTTATGTTAATAAAGTAAAGAAAGTTCATTATATGACGATTCCCCCTGTAAATAGCCATTTACAAGGGGAATCGTTTGTTTTTTTATTTGTAAAAAGCTTGATTTCAAATAAAAAAAGAATTACTTTCAAAGGTTGTTGTAATAAACAATTGACAATATTTGATTCCGTTGTTAACGCAGGGGATGGTAATATTTGTCAATGAAATTCTATCTAAGCGTAAAAACTTTTCTATACTATTGTGTAAAGGAAGAAACTTCATGCAAAATGCTACCCATAGCCGTGTTATATGGTCAGTAATAACATTCTTGTTCATTGTAATGAGTCTATCTGCTCAACAAAAATGGAGCAGAATTGATCAACGTTCTACTAAACTTGTCCCGTCAGGAGAAGGCGTGCGAGCCACGCAATCCATCAAAGAATATAATCCACCTCCCGGTGTGCCTACGATGATACGCACGCCCAAAGGAACATTTACGGTCAATCCGAGTTTTCGAGTACATCCGACAACAAATTCGACACAAAGCGAAGTGCCAATCACCCGGCATCCACTCAATCCGAACATCATGTACGGAAGTGCGAATACAGTTGATTTAGGTGTCACGTTTATTAGTGAGGGCATGTTCCTTACGACAAATGGCGGAGCGACGTGGTTTGGTTCAGACACAACTGCAGCGGCTCCGATTACCGATCATAGCGGTGACCCTGCTCCATTTATTGCTCCCAATGGTACAATAGGTATTTCGTATCTGTTGGGGAACGGTATTGGCGCTTCTGTATCTACCAACATGGGTGTTACGTGGGCGGCAACATCAACAATACAAAGTGGTTCGCAAGATAAGAATCATTCATTTGTTGATGATGTTCCAGCAAGCCCATATTATGGAAGAATGTACACTACATGGTCTGATTTTACAGCCAGCTTACCTCCTGCAGCAGTCTCTTACTCTGCTAATAATGGTTCAACATGGTCAACAGCCGCACACGTTGCAACTCCTGATGCAAGTCACTATCATCAAGGCGTGAATGGCGTTGTTGGTGTAGATGGCACAGCATATATTTTCTTCCAGAATCCTGTTGCCGGATCTCCTTATACAGGTGATATGGTCGGTATGGCAAAATCAACAGATGGTGGCACTACATGGACTGCAACCAATAGTATTTATGATTGTAATGGTATTCGCGGTACTTTAAGTTCTAAGGCGAGTATTCGTGTAAGCGATTTCCCCTCTGCCGACATTGATAAATCAAATGGAGCGCGTCGGGGTTGGATTTATGTTGTCGTACCTGAAAAGAGTTTATCCCCCGCCGGCAGTGATCCAGACATTATTCTCCATCGTTCTACAAATGGCGGCGCAACATGGTCGGCAGGTATTCGAGTGAATCAAGACCCGCTTAATAACGGTAAGATTCAATATATGCCATGGTTATGTGTTGATGATGGCGGCGGTGTGAACGTTGTGTATTATGATGACCGTTTAACATCATCAGATTCGGCGATGGTGTATGTTTCCCGTTCAATTGATGGTGGAACAACGTGGACAGATATTCCGATTCCGGATTCGCGTTTCAAACCGGCTCCTATTTCAGGATTAGCTACAGGCTATCAGGGTGATTATATCGGTATTACGTCCGGTAATGGTAAGATTTGGCCCTATTGGGCAAGTAATAAAAGCGGCAACTATCAAGCCTGGACGACATCTATTACAACAACAGAGAATTTTGGATTTGCAAAGGGTTTGATAACTACCGGTGGTAACCCGTTAGCCGGTGTAGCCATTGATTTCTCGGATGCATCACAACAACAAAATGGTAACTCCGATGCAAATGGAAATTATAGTGTTGGAGCGTTGGTTGATACAACGCTTCACTATCAACAATATACATTACGAGCACAGAAATTTGGTTATGTAACATTCACAGATACGGTTACATTAATTATTCACGATACTGTAACGCGCAACATTTCGATGACTCCTGCCGAAGGTGGAACGTTATCGGTTCATGCGTACAACAGCAGTAATGCTTCTATTAAAGCAAATGTGAGGGTGAAATTTAACGGTACGGAAGTATTGAATGATTATACGGATTCTCTTACCGGAATGTATTCTGCACCATTACCTGTGGGCTCTTATGATGTAGTTGTTGATGCACCTTCACCTTATGGGACACTATCCTACACAGGTGTTTCGATAACAGCAAACACAACCACAGATATTGATGCATTGTTACATGCTGTTGTTGAAGTTTCTCCAACAGCGATGTTTGATACACTTGGTGTTGATCAGAATAACACGGTGATGATGACCCTGACGAATACTACAAGTGATTCCATCCCCTATAGACTTTCAAATGATGAAGCGCAATTCAGGAACTTACCAACATTACCTCAGTTTGATGAGAACAGTCCATCAAAAGATGCTAACCTTATTGTAGATAAGAATAGTGTTGATCCACGATTTGGTCCTCATCAAATTTATGCTAAGGGCGGACCTGATGCCGCAGGTTATGTGTGGATAGATAGCGATGAACCGAATGGGCCATCATTTAATTGGGTAGATATTTCGAGTGTTGGTACGCCAATTACAACATGGGGAACGGGTACATCTGACGAAGGACATACGATTATGGCGCTTCCGTTTACGTTCCCATTTTATGGTGGAGCGTATTCGCAGGTGAAGATTACAACAAATGGTTGGTTAAGCTTTGATGTGGTTTCAACAAGCCATACCTATAGCAATGTAGCAATCCCGACAGCGGCTGAACCCAATCTTTCCATATATGGTTTTTGGGATGATTTAGATACAACCGCAGGAAGAACCTATACTTATTATGATGCGGCAAACACGCGATTCATTGTTATGTATCAAAACGTTTCGCATTATGGAACAACTACGCTGGGTCATTATACGTTTGAGATGATTCTCTATCCGAATGGAAATGTTCTTGTTCAATATTTAGATTTACAGGGGACTGTAAATTCTGCATCTATCGGTATAGAAAACTCCACGGGTACAACGGGGTTACAGGTAGTATATAATAATACGTATGCACATAATAACCTAGCACTTTTATTTAAGACACGCGGAGTTGATTGGCTTTCCCATTCACCATCGTTTGGGACGCTGTTGCCAAATAGCAGTGAATCAATTACGAATACATTCGATGCAACAGGACTAACGCCCGGTACAACGTATCTTGCCAATGTATTTGTAGATGCGACTCATCCGGATATTTCGGGTAGCATCACAGTTCCGACTTCATTACGTGTCCAACCATTGACCGGAGCAGGCATTAATGTCTCCCCATTAACAAAGTCATTTGGTGATGTGATTATTAACCAGAGTAAAATGGATAGCGTTAGAATCAGAAACGTTGGAACGGCAGATTTAACTATTTCCGATGTATCATCATCTAACGACCAATTTACTACGATACTTGCAAGTAATGTTCTCCCCGCGGGCGATAGCACAAGACTGTACATTACTTATTCTCCTATATTACCTGCAAGTGTTGCGACGGGAAGTATTTCTATTGTAAGCAACGATCCTTTAAATACGACTGTTCAGGTAAGTGTTTCGGGTACAGGTATAGGCGTTCCTCACTATATAAGCGGAACAACACTTCTAGAGAAGTTCTTGGAAGGCGGAGCGAAAGATTCTATTCAATTTGATGTAGAAAATAACGGCACATTGGATGGAACATTTAAAGCCGCCGCTGTGATGTATAGCGCCGCTGCGAATGGCAGTAAATCACCTGTCGTAGTACCAGTGACTATAACAAAGACACAATTCTTTGACAAACAACGACAATTGTTTGCCGATGATAGCCCCTCAAAAGACATTAATTTAAATCTCGGTAAAGGAGAAACGGATCCGCGTTTTGGGCCACCCCAGATTTATGCTAAAGGCGGTCCCGATTCAGCAGGATATACATGGATAGACAGCGACGAACCGGGTGGACCAGCGTTTAACTGGGTTGATATTTCAACTGTCGGGACAGCAATTACAACATGGACAGGAAGCGCAGACGATGGTTATGCCGGAGTAACGCTGCCATTCACATTCCCATTTTATGGAAATAATTATACGACAGCAAATGTTGTGACGAATGGTTTCATGGAGTTTACCGGGACTTCAAGTACTTATTTGAATACGGCGATCCCAGCAACGGCAACACCTAATAATGCTATTTATCCATTCTGGGATGATATGGATCTAAGAACAAGCGGTCATGTTTATTATTATAACGATGCCGCAAATTCAAGATTCATTATCGAGTATTATCAGGTTCCTCACTATACAACAACCGGTGTCGGTTTATACACGTACGAAATTATTCTTACCGCAGACGGTGTTGTTCAAGTTCAATATTTAGATATGCAGACCACACTCAATTCTGCAACGATCGGTATTGAAAATTCAACGGGTACAGTAGGTTTACAAGTTGTCTATAATAATGCATATATGCATAACAACCTTGCAATTCGATACTTACCAGCCGGAATAACCCCCGGTGGTGGTGGTCCATGGTTGAGTGTAAAACCGGGTACGGGTTCCATCGCCATTGGCGGATTATCACAGTTAATGGCAACGTTTGATGCAACAGATCCGAGTATTTACAATAACCCCGGTGATTATTATGGACGTATTGCAATTACGGCAACGAACTCAGCATTGGCAGATAGCTTAAATATACCTGCACATATGTTTGTCGTTCCGCCTTCGGGCGCACGATTAGCGGTACAACCAGATTCATTAGGATTTGCAGGTATTGAAATTGGACAACAGGCTTCGCTTTCAGTGTTAGTAAGAAATATTGGCGGTGCGGCATTAGAAGTTACCAATCTTTCGATGACGAACACTAATTTCTCGGCGACACCAACAAGTTTTACGTTGAACTCACTAGATACACAACGTGTAACAGTTACTTTTACAGCCCCCTCGCCGGGCGGTGCACAGTCAGGGACAATGAGTTTTGTCTCGAACGATGCATCGGCTCCAAGCGTAAAACTAACGGGTCGAAGTTTGGGGGTAGCTCATATTCTGGCAACACCGGATTCAATTTATGTTTCTCAAGCATCAGGACCTGATACTATTAGAACTAATGTAACGGTTCAAAACACGGGTACCGATACACTGCGGTTCTCGGTTGATGAAGCAAGCGCGGCAGTAGCAAGAGCATTGCCTCCAAATCATGAAGCCTATACATTAGCCAAAGGAGAAGTGGATACCCATAGCAGTCCGGCGCAAATAATGGGTGCAGGTGGTCCGGATGCATTCGGTTATCGCTGGATGGATAGCGACGAACCGGGTGGACCAACGTATAACTGGATTGATATTTCTTCAACAGGTACGTTAATTGATGCAAACAGTGCATGGATTCCGACGGGTACGTTTGTCGGTAATGATGAAGGATATATTCAGGTAGCGATGCCGTTTACAATGCCGTTCTATGGTGTTGGAATGAGTTCAGCCTATATCGGTTCTAATGGATATGTCTCATTCATGGCTCCGACCGGGAACACGTTTACCAACGCCGCAATTCCGACTGCAGATGCTGTTATTAATAATTTCATCGCAGGTTTCTGGGATGATCTTTTGGTATCGGGAACGGCGGCAATTTATTATGGGATGAGCGGTTCTGATTTTGTGATTCAGTTTGTGAATATGGAACGATACGCAGGTACTACACCTGAGTATACATACGAATATATCTTAAAGCCGACAGGAGAAATTGTTGTCCAGTATCAAGCGATGGGAATAAGTGGCGGCACAATAATAGCTTCAACGGTGGGTATAGAAAATGCCACCGGTACAGACGGATTACAAGTGGTATTTAATAGCGCCTATTTACACGATAATTTAGCGCTCCGTTTCACATCCGATCTCTATCCATGGATGTCAACGGATGTTAGCGCCGGAACCTTAGCACCGGGTGCAAGTCAAACACTTCATGTTCTTACCCATCCCGGTACACAATTGCCATCAGGTACATACGATGGTAAGGTTCGTGTGTCAGGGAATACACCGGATGTAAGCCAGGTGAAAGTACGCATGGATGTTACCGGCGGAACCCCGTACATTCAAGTGACGTATCCTAACGGCGGTGAATCATTCGTTGTTGGACAGACATATAATATTACCTGGACAAAGAACCTTGTAGATTCCGTAAAGATTGAATATTCAATAGATGCAGGAGCTAACTGGACAACTATCACTGACGGCGCCCCGGCACAACGATTGGTTGATATTCATAATGGAAAATCCAAAATGGGTTCAACGGAATTAATGAGTTCATTTGTGTGGACAGTGCCTAATGCACCAACGACACAAGGTAGAATTCGTGTTTCAGATAAAAACAATGCCTCGGTTACCGATATGAGTAATGGTAATTTCACAATTACATCAGCTCCTCCGGGAACATGGGCAAGCCAAACAAGTACAACATCTTCAGCGTTATATAGCGTTAGCGTTGCTGATGCTCAGAATGCATGGGCTGTGGGTGATGCAGGCGCAATAGTAAAAACAACGAATGGTGGAACAACGTGGACAACGGTTCCGCCACCCGTAAGTGGAGAACCATTACATAACGTTTTTGCGGTAAATGCAACTACAGTGTTGGTTTGCGTTAATATGACAGCAGGAAACGATGGTCGTATTTATAAAACGACTAATGGCGGTACATCGTGGACGATGGTGTATCAGAACAATGAAACCGGTGCATTCGTTGATGCTGTGTACATGCATAATGCTACTTACGGTACGGCAGTTGGTGATCCTGTGAATGGACAATGGTTGCTTTTAAATACGACTGATGGCGGTTCATCGTGGGTTCCAAATGGCTCGCTTGCACAAAGCGGAGCTGAAGCAGGCTGGAATAACTCATTCGAGTGGAGTAGCCCAACACGTGGTTGGTTTGGAACGAACAATTCACGTGTGTATTACACAAATGATGGTGGATCAAACTGGCAATCAGGAGCAACACCGGCTTTAGATTCATGGGGTATTTCATTTGTTAGTGACCAACTGGGTATGGTTGGTTCTGATACAGGAAAGACCGCTTCGACAACAAATGGCGGTGTGGTATGGTCTTCTGGGGCACTTGCAGGAACCAGTTCGGCTACATTCCCAGCGGGTATTGCAATCCCGACTCCACATTGGTGGATGATTAGTGGTACGACAGTCTATAAAACAACTAATCAGGGTTCAAGTTGGACGGTTGATCATAGTCGTACATCGGCATTTAATCACATCTCAATGAAAGCTGTAACAGCATCGGGTGTAGTTGTTGGTTATGCTGTTGGCTCATCAGGGCAAATCTCAAAGTATCTTGAGTACTTACCGGCAACAACCGGTACTATTAGCGGTACGGTGTTTGAAGATATGAATGCTGACAGTGTTAAAGCAGGCGGCGATCCGGGATTAAGCGGATGGAAAGTATTTGTTTCCGGTACTGCAACGGATTCGACAACGACGAACTCCAGTGGTGTATTCAGTTTCTCGAATCTATCCGCAGGTAACTATACAGTTACCGAACGATTGCAGAGTGGATGGAATCGTAGTTTACCATCGAGCGGTTCCTATACGGTTACATTAACCGCAGGTCAAACAGTTGCAAATAAAAATTTCGGAAACTATCGCAATGGTTCAATTGCCGGTATGAAATATGAAGATGCGGCAGGAGACAGCGTCAGCGCAGGCGATAGCGGAATTCAAGGATGGAAGATTTACTTAGCGGGCGCAAAAATAGATTCAGCGTCAACCGATGTTGCAGGTGCGTTCCAGTTCAGTAATTTGAAGCCCGGTACTTATACGGTGAATGAATACCAGGCGGCGGGTTGGGTAACAACACAACCAGCAAGCGGTTCTTATTCTGTTACATTAGTATCCGGACAAACCGTAACAAACGATAATTTCGGTAACTTCCATCTTGGTTCTATTAGTGGTACAAGTTGGATAGATATTGATGGTAATGGAGTGAAAGATGCCGGCGAACCGTTTGCGCAAAATTGGGTTGTGAATGCTGTCGGTGTAAAACCGGGAAATAGTTTACAACGAACAACCGATGCAAACGGAAGTTACAGCTTCGGTAATTTGTTTGCCGATACCTATACTGTAACCGAAGTACTCCAATCCGGTTATTCATTGTCATATCCCGTAAGCGGTAACTATGGGTTAACTGTTCATAGTGGAAATACATTTACAGGAAATGATTTCGGAAACTTCTCGCATGATACTGCTTCATTTAGGTCGTTCACGGCAGATTCATTTGCGTTTGCAAAAGATGCAAGTGGAAAAATCGGTAAACCAATGAAGAAAGTATCGAACCGTGTCTCGTTTAAATTTGTCGTTGTGGCTCCGGCAGGCGCATTCCATTTCTTGCGTCTTGATTTTAACATGGCTGTAAGCGCAACCATTTACCGAAGCAGAACACATCATGATTCGGTGGGCGCTTTGAATGGAAAACGATTTGGTCCTGTTAATATTGCAGTAGCTAATGGTGATAGCGTAGAAGTTGAAGGTTTTGGTAATGCAGGGAAATTGGTACGTGTATCATACCAGTGGAATGCGTTCCCCAAAGCCACTGTTGCCGACAATATGTTTAAGTATAATAAGCTCGGATTACCTGAGCCAAATACTGTGAACCTTTTAATGGAGATGTATAGCCAAAACTTATTTGGCACCAGTGGTGTCAAGGTTGGTATTCCGCTTACAGGAACATTAGCTCTCCGTTACGGTTGGGCGGAAATAGGTAAGTTCTCCGATGCTATGAAGTCATTCTATGATGGCGGTGCATGGCATAGAAATGCTCCTCATGTATTTGATCTCTATGGAACAAAGATATTTGTCGGTAAAGCAAAAATTGTTTCACCAAAGAAACATAACAACAAATTATTTGCAGAACTTGCGGCATTACGCATCAACATCGTTGCCAGCGCAGGACATAAGACTCCGGTTGGATTTGGAGATTTGATGTTTGATGATGGCAGTGCAAGCCAGTTCTGCGGTAAATCAATTATTCAGATTGCGGCATCAACAGATAGTTTGATTACATTCGGTACGTTAACGCCGGATTCGGTTGTATTGAAGTATTACAATGTTGTTCGCTCACTCAATCTTTCCTTCCAAGGGAAGATTGATACAGTCAGCTTTGCAAACAAGATTGTATTGACCGGAGTAAGGCGTTTGAGTCAGGTTCCATATTTACACCAGAACATAACCGGTGACCGTACGGAAATTGCTGAAAGCGATACGTATATACCACAACTTCCGACTGAATTCTCACTTAGTCAGAACTATCCAAATCCGTTCAATCCGAGTACAACAATTACATTCTCGTTGCCGGAAGATGGCACCGTAACCTTAAAAATATATGATGTTCTTGGTCGCGAGGTAACAGCGTTAGTTAACCGAGAGCAAATGGATGCCGGCGAATATTCAGTACCATTCGTCGCAACCAATTTGACAAGCGGTGTTTATTTCTATCGTATTACGGTTGATGTCCAAACCGGAATGGTGGATGAGGAAACCGGAACAGGCGGTAGCGTCAAAACATATACCGATGTAAAGAAACTCTTATTGATGAAGTAAGGTTGTTGTAGCTTCACAATACTTACGTAAGCGTATTGGCACGGAGAATCCCGCTATGGCGGGAACTCCGTGCCATTTTGTTTATCAGTGATAATAAGTGTAGTGTATATAGTATCGCCCCATTTTAATGGTTGTTAAGTTTAATATTAAATTTTATTTTGTTCTCAAATTTTAGAGTTGTTCGGTGTGTATGAAAATCTTATCAATTATAGTATTTATCAGTCTTATTGTTCTTCTTAGTTCTCAACTTCACGCTCAAAACGGAGTTACCTTACTTGGTCATTTAGATATAAAACATGGCACAATAAGCGGTGTTTCCTACTCTGCGTGTTGGGGGTATGTTGCCCCGAATGGGAGAGAGTATGCGATAATGGGTACGGTTTCCGGTACTGCAATTATTGATATAACGAATACCGATTCGTTGCGGGAGATTGTGCATATCCCCGGACCTTCTTCAGAATGGCGCGAAATGAGAACATATAAAGACCGGGCTTATGTTGTGAGTGAGGGGGGGAGCGGTGTACAAATTATTAATTTGGCTAATCTTCCGAACACAGCGAATCTTGTCCGCTCGTTTACATATTCGAGCGGAGGAAATAATATAACGTATAATCACACCATTGAGATTGTTGATGGATATATGTATCTCAATGGTTCTCAGGGTTGGGGAAATAATGGCACCCTAATTTTTAGCCTTGCAAAAGTTGATACACCACAGTTTGTTGGGCAGTACCAGCCGGACTATATCCATGATTGTTATGTGAAAGGAAACAAGCTGTATGGGGCGGCAATTTATTCAGGGGGAGGAATTTATGTTGCCGACATTACAAATAAAGCCAACCCTGTACAGATTGGTAAAATTAGTTATACCGGTTCCGGTACCCATAACATGTGGACAACAACGAATGGTAACGTGTTGATGACCACGGATGAAATCGGAAGCGTTGCAAAGACATTAAAGTTTTGGAATGTTGCAAGCATCCCTCCGATGCCGACATCAACTATCGCAACATACACTATTAATCCGAATGCTATTGTTCACAATGTATTTACGAGAGGGAATTATGCGTGCGTGGCGTGGTACACGGCAGGAATTGCCATCGTTGATGTAACGAATCCTTCATCTCCAACGACGGCAGGTTTCTATGATACTTCTACGATGCCCGATAATGACTATAACGGTGTTTGGACAATGTATCCGTATTATTGGTCGGGAAAAATGATGGCGGGAGATATGCAAAACGGTTTGTATGTATTTCGGTTCGACGGTTTTACTCCGAGAGTGCCAGTTACATTGTTAGAGCCAGCAAATTCTCAGGTGTTTTGCTCTGCAAATAGTATTGATTTTAAATGGACACGCGTTACTGATCCTGTAAAAGATCCTCATACCTATACCTTATCGTTAAAGGGTCCGGGAAAGGACACAACGTATGTTTTATCATCTGACACAACGTTTACATTAACCAATGTTAGTGCGCTTACCGATGGCACGTACCGTTGGTACATCACAACGAAAGATGAAGCCACACAGGTTCCATCTCATGATACATTGAGTTTTGTGAAATCGACAAAATTTCTCACACTCGCATCTCCTGATACAACAACAATGTTGAAGGCGTTTACTAATGTTCCTGTTCAGTGGTCGTTTGGTTGTGTGGATACGGTTGAGATAGCATATTCATTGGATAATGGCACATCGTGGAATACGATAGAGTCAGCAGTACCTGCACAGCTTGGAAGTTATACCTGGAATGTTCCGGCTACGCCTACAACTCAGGGCAGGGTGCGCGTGCGCTCTAAATCCGATACGACGCTTGTTGATATAAGTAGTGTTGCTTTTACAATTTATCTTTCAGGGACGGTTCACGTTATCGCACCGAATGGGGGAGAATCATGGGAAGAGGGAACGGTTCATCAAATATCCTGGTCGTTCACGACAATTACGAATGTAAGAATTGAATATACAATCAATAATGGAAAATCATGGATAAGTATTGTTTCTGATACTGCGGCATCAACAGGAACGTATGATTGGCTGATTCCTGTATTTGGCGCATCAAAAAATGCACGTATTCGGGTGAAGGATAAGTTTAATTCGACAACAAACGATCAAAGCGATGCATCGTTTACGATTCATCATTCTGTTGTTTCGGTTCAAGTCGTTGCGCCTAATGGCGGAGAACAATGGAACACGGGAACGCAACAAACAATTACATGGTCAGTGCTAGGAGTAGATAGTATAGCGATTGAACTCTCAGTTGATAGCGGGGGTTCATGGCAAACGATAGCGGCAAATCTTTCTGCTACCGATGGGTCGTATCTATGGACAATCAATGGTATAAGTACGAAGAACGCGTTAATCCGTATTCGAAATCTCGCCAATGCTTCTATTCTTGATACAAGCGATGAGGTGTTTGAAATTCCGGTTCTTTCCATGCCTGTTGCCCGGTCATGGAATTTAGTTTCTGTGCCACTTTACCCTACGAACCCGCTGATTTCAGATTTGTTCCCGGGCGCCTCTACACAAGCATTTAAGTATTTGGGCGGATATGTTGAACTTGATTCTGCAACGACGGGAAAGGGTTTCTGGATAAAATATGATACAGCGGCATCTATCCCCATGTTTGGCAGTGCAAGCGTCCAGGAAACAGTTGATGTGAAAGCGAAGTGGAATATAATCGGTTCGTTAACTCAATCATTTTTGGCATCTTCGCTGGAGCCGATTCCCAACACAATGACACTATCATCGCTTTATAGTTATCTTCCCGACACGGGGTATCAGATACAAAGTACAATTCAGCCTGGAAGAGGATACTGGATAAAAGCATCAACAGATGGTAAACTTGTAATGAGCAGTTCAGCCGTTCATGCGAAATATTTAACAACAAATGATTTGACATCTTTGGATGCAATAGTTTTAAAGGATGCGAAGGGTAATTCATCACGGTTATTTATTGGCAATGCTCAATGTGATAATGATGCACGAATGTTGAGCGAGCTTCCTCCCGTTCCCCCGCTTGGAGTTTTTGACGCCCGGTTTACATCGCAACGTCAGGTAGAAACGTTTACTTCTGAAGGATCAAGTATTGGATTGGATATTCAATCGGCAATATATCCTATTTCGATTTTTTATGTTCGAACAGGTTCAGTCGAGCAACAAATCTCACTTTACCGAACAAACAATGGAGTGAAAACGAAGATACATGATTTTAGTTCTTCATCTGTTGTTATACTTACTTCTTCACAAGAAGGTAGATTAACTTTGGAAGCAAGTGAACAATCAGCAAAACCGACAACCTATTTATTAGGGCAGAATTACCCTAATCCTTTTAATCCGACAACGAATATTTCGTTTGTGATTGCTCATTCATCGTTCGTAGCATTAAAAGTATATAATACTCTCGGCGAAGAAGTAGCTACGTTAATGAATGAAACCAAAGACGCAGGGGAATACTCGGTACAATGGGATGCAGGAAAATTACCAAGCGGAGTTTATATGTACCGGTTAACGGCGAGAAGTTCTTCGTCCGGTTCGGGGAATAGCTTTAGCGAAATGAAGAAAATGATTTTAACAAAGTAATGCAATAAGGTATTCTTAAATGGCCAGCAAAGCCGATTTTTTATAAAAGGAATCGGCTTTGAATTTTCTTTACACGAACGACATTGATGCGGACCAATGACATTTCTTGATATTTCAACTGTTAACCACAGCCCAATTAAACAATTTATGGAGTGGTTTTCAGACACATTTTCAGCCGGGGTTCATATCCCCGAAGCAATGACTCTTGCAACGGTTTCACGCGAAGGAAAGCCCTCAGCCAGAATCGTACTTCTAAAAGAAGTTGACGAACGAGGGTTTGTTTTCTATACTAATTATATGAGCCGTAAGGGGCGAGAATTGGAAAGTATGCCCTATGCTTCACTTGCGTTCCATTGGAGCGTTCAGGAACGTCAGGTGCGCATTGAGGGAAGGGTGGAGAAGGTAACAGCAGAAGAATCGGAAGCGTACTTCAGGACGCGACCGAGAGAAAGCCAGATTAGCGCGACAATCTCTCTGCAAAGCGGAGTCGTTTCAAGTAGAGAGGAATTAGAGCAATTAGCCCGCGAAGCAAATACCTTGTATGAAGGGAAAAATGTCCCCAAACCGAAACATTGGGGCGGTTTTAGAGTGAAGCCTGAGCGAATTGAATTTTGGCAAGGGCGCGAGGGGCGTTTACACGACCGTATTGAATACCGTTTACTTGAAACCGGTGTGTGGCTGATTAGAAGATTAGCGCCGTAAAATGTTTACCCTTTAATTGCTTCTTTCACAACTTCAATAAACCTGCTTACTTCTTCTTCATTATTATACATGTGCGTGGAGATGCGGACGGAGTTAAGATGGCTTTCCGGAACAAGGCGAATTCTAAATCCATTCTTAGAGGCAAGTTCTCCGAATTTATCGTTCGGCAAGTTCTTTAAACGAAAGCCGATGATAGAGCCGCGTGATTGCGCCTCGGTTGGCGTGAGCATTTCAACATTTTCACCAAGTTGGATTAACTGTTCTTGAAGTGATGTTGCAAGCAACATCCCATGCCTACCGATTACTTCCATACCAATGCCATTTAAAAAATCTACTGCCGCCGCAACACCAATGAATGTTGGCGCGCTTTGCGTTCCATAATCATAGCGGTGCGCAGTGGGAACGTAGCCCTTAAATTCGTGCGGATCAACGGTTAAGTCCCATCCGATATCTGTATATCCACCGACAAAACGGGTTTGTACCACCTCAAGCATTTCTTTTTTGACATAGAGCACTCCTGTTCCTCGCGGAGCGCACATCCATTTGTGACATGAAGCGGCATAAAAATCGCAACCAATGTCTTTCAAATCAACGGGGAACATTCCCGGAGCTTGTGCCCCATCAAAGAATACCCATAATCCTTTTGAGTGACCAAGTGCTGCAATTTCCTTTACAGGAAATACTTGCCCAATTGTACATGTGATGTGAGGAATTGCAATAACTCTTGTTTTGGGTGTAATGAGGTCGTTAATGCGATCGAGATTCTCTTCTGCCGTTGGTGCGGGAGAAAATGTTTTGAGAACGATTCCATCTAACTTGGCGCGATTAATCCATGGGAGAGCGTTCCCCACATGTTCATGTGTTGTGAGGATAACTTCATCTCCTTGTTTTAAGGGAAGCCCCCATACAAGGATATTTATTGCTTCCGTTGTATTATGTGTAAGAGAAATTTCGTCTTTGTCAACATTGAGGAAGTGCGCCAATTTAGGGCGCGCCTCTTCCCATCCGCCGTATTCACCACGTTTATCTAAATCCTCAATGGAATTTATCAAAGCAGTTTGCACGGGGAAGGGTGAGGGACCAATTGTTCCAGTATTAAAATACACCCGTTCATGTGAAAGTGGGAATTGGTCGCGCACATTCTTCCAAAACCCGGGATCGTTAGGTGAAAGGGTTTGCGATTGAAGTATTTGAGGTAGAGTTGCAGGGGTTAATAGGGAAGGTATTGCAATTGCTCCGGCAACTCCGCCGGTAATATTTTTTACAAATGTACGACGCGAGGTTTTCATAATTTTTCATTTTGAATTGTAAGAAGGTCAACAAATTTTTTTAGTATGCCCGCAGTTGCACCCCAAATCAAGTATTGTTTGTATTGAAAAAGCCAAACGGGAAACGTTTTTCCGTTGCGGGTTCGTTCTTCCTGCCATCCGTTTGAGGGATCTGTAAAGAAGGAAATGGGGACATAAAACACTTCTGCTACTTCAGAGGGATTGGGATACACGGTTGGCTGTTCGGCTATATATCCTACTATGGGCGTTATGCAAAATTTGAATGGAGTGAGGAGATCGTCCAATCCGCCGAGTACTTCTATGGTGGATTTCGGTATGCCAATTTCTTCTTCTGTTTCTCTTAATGCGGTTTCTATTAGAGATGTATCGGATGGCTCGTTTACCCCGCCGGGAAAGGATATTTGTCCTTTATGGGTCTGTACATCATGAGTTCGCATAGTAAGAAGAACGTGTATTGTACCATTTAATAGCAATAAGGGAATAAGAACGGAAGCGCGTATTACATCGGGTTCTATATCAGAAATAACTTGCCGCTCGTATTTTGATAAGGTGTCCTTAATATGTTCAATATTCAAGTTCAACTTATAGAGCCTTCCTGTTCCAATTTTCTACTCTTTGTTTTCTTGCTTCGTATAGGAATACAGCGCTCGCACTTGCTACGTTAAGTGAATCGGTATTATTCTCCATGGGAATAGCGATTCGTTGTGTACAGATATCAAGGATAGGTTGTGAGACTCCTAATCCTTCATGTCCCAGAACGATGCAAATATTTCCCGTGAAGTCCGTATTATGAATTGTCGCCTTATCGTGTGGATGTGCGGCAATAATTTCGGTGTTAAATGTTTGATGTAAGTGTGTTAGTGATTCGCCGAGATGTTCTACGTGTACGATGGGAATGTGAAAGACTGTCCCCATCGAATTTCTGACTGCCCGTCTCAGGAATGGACTACTGGAAGTTTCACCTACAATAATCCCATCAATGCCAAATGCAGCACAATTGCGAACGATAACTCCGACGTTTTCTGAATTTACCAATCCATCCAATGCGACAAGAAAATGAGGTTGACGAATCGCCGGCATCAATTCAGATAATGATATGTTTTTGGGAATACGCGCAACAGCCATAATCCCTTGATGCAAATTGTACCCAACGATATCTTCAAGTAGATGCTTCTCTGCAATGAACACAGTGGGGATAGTTTCGAGTGTAGCCTGTACCTCCGGCAGTGAAGAAAGTGAATCATACCACTCAGGTGTTACAAGAATTGAATGTATTTCTATAGAAGAATGAAGAAGCCTGTCAACTACTTTCGTTCCCTCAGCAACAAAAATGCCGTGTTGTATATGTTCAAGTGGGCGCCGTAACGTGCGATACGGCTGTAATTCAGGCATTTCTAAACTACTTATATTCTTGATGTTCTGTTTCATCACATGTAAAGTAATGGATAAATTGCTCATAATCAACTCTTTTTGATATGAGATGTGGGATATGGGATTTGCGTAAGGGCGCGGAGGGGTAGGGGTACAGAGGAGCGCGGGAGTATAATAATGTTGGGTTTTGGAAAAGCTTTTGTTGTTCAGTATATTTTTTTGATCACCAATAATGAAATGGCATCGTTTTTTTATCCGGGTTGTTGTATGATAAACATTCTTGCCGATCTACCCTTAAATTCCACAGACAAGTCCCGAAGGGATGGCTTAGCCAAATGTCTGTCCTACTATTTTTTTATTAAGTTTACATTATGAATACTGATTTTGAAATTGGAACTACGTACATAGCTTACTGCCGCAGGCGTTTTTTACAGGAATATTTCCCAAGAATTGAAGCGTGTTTGAAGGAACTTTCGGAAGAGGATATTTGGTGGAGACCAAACGAAGAAAGTAATAGTATCGGTAATTTGATGTTACATTTGTGCGGGAATGTTCGTCGGTGGATTGTTTGCGGGTTTGGAGATATTGAGGATACGCGTAACCGTCCGTTAGAATTTTCGGAGAGGGGGTCTCTTTCTAAAGACCAACTTCTTAAGAAGATGGAGGAGTGTCTTCAAGAAGCCGATTCGATTCTTGGTAAGTTTGACTCTTCAAGATTATTGCAGAAGAAATTTATCCAACACTATAAGATCACCTATCTTGATGCGCTTTCTCATGTTGTTGAACATTTTGCTCAACACACAGCGCAGATTGTGTATATCACTAAACTCAGAAAGAGCGGTGCAGTGGATTTCTTTGCTTCTTATTTTTCAGCCCAAGAATCCTCTGTAACAAACGAAGTTCCAATTCGGTAACATCGCGATGTTCACCGGGTTCTAATCCGTCTATTGTAAGGTTTGCAATTGCAATACGCACCAACCTTAATGCAGGGTTTCCGATTGCGGCTGTCATTTTTCTTACCTGCCTATTTCTTCCTTCTCGTAAAATAATTTTTAGCCATGCAGTTGGTACTGTTTTCCGAAATCGAATCGGGACAGGACGGTCAGGTAATTTTGGTTCTTCTGTTAGCAATTCTACTTGAGCAGGAAGCGTTTTTACTCCTTCTATGACAACCCCTTGCTGAAGTTGAGCAATTCCTTCTTCTGTTGGAATATGTTCCACCTGCACAAGATACGTTCGCGGGTGCTCGAATTTAGGTTCAAGTAAAGAATGCTGTAAATCTCCATCGTTGGTGAGAAGAATCAAACCCTCACTATCGGAATCAAGCCTTCCAGCCGGATAAACGTCGGTCGGGAATGGACCGAAGTCGGCAAGTGTCTTTTTTCCTTCAGTATCACTGAATTGGCAAATTACCCCGTACGGTTTGAATAATAGGATATTGTACAGAACGGAGGGGCTTTTCCTTTTTGTTCGATGAATTTCCGCTTTGGAAACTTTTTTTCGCTGATCGCGTTGGAACGTGATAGTAGGCACAGTCAATGTCAAGTTATTTATATTAATTGAATGTAGTAGATGCGGAAATAAAAGATGCCATGCCAGCCCCCTCTACGCTCCCGCAATGCCATATATAGTGAATGAATGTGACCGACTCTGGGTGCTTAAAGGTGAGCTTCGGGGGTCCATCAACGAAGTAGCATTCAGCAGTCGGTTTCTTTATAATACTCATACCTTATAACGTACATAGATAATTTGCAGATTCCAAAGTATGCTGTTGCATATCATTTGGTATCTCATTATCTTTATTTTCCATGATGGATATTATCAAACCTAAAGCGCTTAAACACGGAGATACAATTGGTATAGCCGCTCCGGCAAGTCCCCCCGCTACAGTAGAGCATCTTCTACGCGGTATTCAATACCTTGAACGACTCGGTTTTCGTGTTGAGCTTGGAAAACATTTATACAACAAAACCGGATACCTTGCAGGATCTGATCGCGAACGCGCCTCTGATTTGAATGAACTATTTGCCAACAAGAATGTAAAGGCGATTTTCATAGCACGGGGTGGGTATGGATGTACGCGTATTCTTCCCTTACTGAATTATCGAATGATAAAAAGAAATCCGAAAATCATTGTCGGGTATAGCGATATAAGCGCGCTACAACTTGCATTATTGCGCAGGACGGGGTTAGTCTCTTTTTCCGGTCCAATGGTTGCAGTGGAAATGGCAGGGAAATTCAGCGGAGAAGCCGAAGAGAGATTTTGGCGGAGTGTAACATCGAAAGCAAAACCACCTACAATTTCAATACCCCTTCATGATCAAAGAGTAGTCCACCCCGGAAAAGGAGAAGGAGTTCTTTTTGGTGGGAACCTCTCGCTCGTTGCATCATTGGTAGGTACAGACTATTTCCCGCGATTAAAAAATGCCATCTTAATGCTGGAGGAGGTAGGTGAACGTCCGTATCGAATAAACCGGATGCTCAACCAGTTAAAACTTTCCGGAGTTTTCAAACGATTGTCCGGCGTGGCATTAGGTAAATTTACAGGTTGTGAGCCAGAAGCCGGAAAACCCTCACTCACCTTACAACAGGTATTTGAAGATTCTTTGCAGGGATATTCCATTCCTGTCCTCGGTCATATTCACAACGGTCATATTGACGATATTTTTACCATTCCGTTCGGAATACGTGTTCGATTGGATGCAAATCAAAAACGACTTTTTTTCTTAGAAAATGCAGTACTATGAGCTATTTTGATGAAAATAATGTGTTTTGATATTCTTCAAAATCTCTGTACATTTCTCCGCATACATTTGACTTTTTTTTGCCGGAACCATTGAACATCGCTGTTTTTGCATCGGGTCGCGGATCAAACTTACGCTCCCTTGCCGACGCTCTTCATACCGGAATAATTTCCAATGCAACACTATCTCTTGTGGTAAGTAACAACAGCGCCGCAGGCGCGTTAGAATTTGCGCGACAGAATCATATTCCAGCAGTTCATATCAGTCGCAGGCAATTTGTTTCTGATAACGAGTTTGTCTCTGCTTTGCTGGAACTTCTTTCTTCCCATAATGTAAATTTCATAGTGCTTGCGGGATATATGAAGAAGCTCGATGGCGAAATCATCAGACGATATAAAAATCGTATTCTGAATATTCACCCGGCGTTGTTGCCTGCATTTGGCGGAAACGGAATGTACGGAATGAATGTCCACGAAGCGGTGATTGAAAGTAAGACAAAATTTTCCGGTGCAACAGTTCATGTGGTAGATGAAGAATATGATCATGGCTCTATAATATTGCAAGAACGAATAGAAGTGTTACCGAATGAAACAGCAGAGTCTTTAGCTGAGAGGGTGCTCACTATTGAACATAGAATATATCCAAAAGCTGTGAATCTTTTTGCACAAGGTAAAATACAGTTTGTTGGCGATCAAGTGGTAATCGCATAATGCTGAATAATATTCAAATCAAACGCACACTAATAAGCGTTTCAGATAAAACCGGAATAGTAGAGTTTGCAAAAGCGTTACAGAAATGGAACGTAGAAATTATTTCCACAGGTGGAACATTAAAGGTTTTACAAGATGTTGGAATTGCTGTGCGTTCTGTTTCGGATGTGACGGGGTTCCCCGAAATATTGGATGGAAGGGTGAAGACACTTCATCCGAAGATTCATGCAGGGTTGCTCGCAGTATCAACTAATGCGGCGCACACTAAGCATTTGCAAGAACTTGATATTGAACCGATTGATTTAGTGGTAGTTAATCTCTATCCGTTTGAACGGACAATGGCAAGCAATGCAGTAACAGACGAAGTGATTGAACAAATTGATATTGGCGGACCCGCAATGCTTCGTTCTGCGGCAAAGAACTACAAATTTAAAACCGTTGTTGTGAATACAGGTGATTATTGCGTAGTTCTGTCAGAATTGGAACGAAATAACGGTATGATTTCGGAAGCTACACGGTTGAATCTAGCAAAAGAAGTATTTCATCATACGGCAGCGTATGATAAGCTCATTGCCGGATATTTTGATACGTTAAGCGGTAAACAGGGTCAATTTCCACAAGTATTGGAAGTTTCGTTAAGAAAAAGTATTGATTTACGTTATGGTGAAAATCCGCATCAAACGTCGGCATTGTATGGTGAGTTTAATTCGATTTTTGAACGGCTTCATGGTAAAGAGCTTTCATATAACAATATTGTCGATATTCAGGCTTCCGTTGAGATAACAGAAGAGTTTAACGAACCTGTTGTTAGCATTATCAAGCATTTAAACCCGTGTGGGGTTGCAACCGGTAAAACACTTGTTGAAGCATACGAAAAAGCCTTAGCAACGGATCGTATGTCGGCATTTGGCGGTATTGTTTGCGTTAACCGGCCCCTTGACATTGAAGCGGCGATGAAAATAGATGCAATTTTTACGGAAGTAATTATTGCACCTCATTTTGATGATGAGGCATTAGAGTTTTTGAAAAAGAAAAAAGATCGTCGGTTGATTTGCCAGCGAACATTTCTCCGAGATTTGAAGGGATTGAATCTTCGAACTGTTGCCGGTGGTGTTCTTGCTCAGACACCGGACAATATTTTGTTTGAAGAAGAGAAACTTCGCGTGGTTACGAAACGTAATCCTACAGAGATAGAGTATGCTTCAATGATGTTTGCAGCGCGGGTAGCAAAACACGTAAAGTCGAATGCTATTGTTTATGCAAGACCGAATCGCACAATCGGTATTGGAGCCGGGCAGATGTCGCGAGTTGATTCATCGCGCATTGCAGTTATGAAAGCGAAGGATGCGGGATTAGATATGCAAGGTACCGCAGTAGCCTCCGATGCTTTTTTTCCGTTTGCCGATGGTTTGCTGGAAGCAGTGAAAGCAGGAGCGACAGCAGTCGTTCAACCCGGCGGATCAATCCGGGATAATGAAGTTATCAGTGCGGCAGATGAAAATAACCTTGCAATGATTTTTACAGGAATAAGACATTTTAAACATTAAGTAGTAGTATTATGGGAATGTTCTCCCTTTTTTGTCCAGATTTAGCAATTGACCTCGGCACGGCTAATACCCTTATATACATGAAGGGAAAAGGTATTGTGCTGAATGAACCCTCTATCGTTGCGTTCGATAGGAATACGAAGCGTATCGTCGCTATTGGTAATGAAGCGCGCGAGATGCTCGGTAGAACCCACCGCGACATTAGGACGATTCGTCCGATGAAAGATGGCGTTATCGCCGACTTTGAAATCGCAGAAGGTATGTTACGCGAGTTCATCAAGAAAATTCACTCAGGATTATTTCCAAGTCGCCGTATTGTTGTGTGTGTACCAAGCGGCGTCACCGAGGTAGAAAAACGCGCTGTTCGTGACTCGGCAGAACATGCAGGCGCAAAAGAAGTTCATCTTATTGCTGAGCCTATGGCGGCGGCAATCGGTATTGGGATGGATGTGGATGCTCCGGTTGGTAATATGGTTGTGGATATTGGTGGTGGAACAACAGAAATTGCAGTTATTGCCCTTTCCGGTATTGTGAACATGGAATCCATCCGTGTAGCAGGTGACGAGATGAATAATGCGATTATTCAATTCTTTAAGAAAAATTACAACATGCTTATTGGCGAGCGAACAGGCGAGGCAATCAAATGTGAAGTCGGTTCGGCAATGCCATTAAAAGAAGAAATTACTATTCAGGTAAAAGGGCGCGATTTGGTGAATGGTATTCCCAAAACGGTTGAAACCAACTCGGCAGAAATCCGTGAATGTTTGAATGAAGCAATTCAACAAATAGTTGATGCAATCAAATTAACGCTTGAACGGACACCGCCCGAACTTTCTGCGGATATTCTTGATCGTGGTATTATGCTCTCCGGCGGCGGTGCGCTCATCAAGCATTTGGATGAACGTATTCGTCGCGATACAAGCTTGCCCGTTCACGTTGCCGATGACCCGCTTACAGCAGTTGTTCGCGGAACCGGAAAAACGCTTGAAAATATTGGACATTATTCGAAAGTACTCATTAAGAGTAGAAGGTATTAAGTGAGTAGAGAACTTAGAGTAGAGAACAATCAATCGGATAGCGCTCAACGATGTTCTACTCTAAACTCTTCGCTCTGAGTTATTATGCAACGACTTCTCCAGCTTCTTCGTTTATTTAGAGAATATATTGTTCTCTCCCTCCTCGTTCTTGTTTCCTTGCTCCTTCTTAATTCCAACAATAATCGCCAATTGAAAGAGATTCGTGCCTATACAATAGGCTTTATCGGTTTGATGCAAAATGCTTTTTCCGTAATTCCCAATGTGTTCGAACTTCAACGAGAGAATCGTGTTTTACGTCAAATGAATGTAAATTTAACCGATGAAGTAAGTCGCTTGAGAGAAGCAAGATTAGAAAATCTTAAACTTCGCGCCATGGTCGGACTTAAAGAATCGGGCAAATATTCGCTTGTCACTGCCGATGTAGTTGCGAAAAGTTCGATGCTTCTCAGGAATACATTAACGCTAAACGTAGGTGAAACAGATGGCGTTAAAACCGACATGCCAATGATTTCGGAAGCAGGATTAGTTGGGAAAATTATTGCCTCAAGTCCACATTACTCGGTTGGCCAAATAATGTTTAATAGAGATTTTCGAGCAAGTGCGAAAATCGAACGAAGCCGTGTTGATGGAATTATTGCGTGGGAAGGGGGAGAGTTTTTGATAATGAAAAATGTTCCCCAAAAACAAGATGTAATAGTTGGTGATATTGTGCTTACATCAGGATACAGCAACATTTTTCCTCCCCGAATTAGAATCGGAAGAGTTGTCAAGGTAGAGGAACGTCCGACAATTTTATTCAAAGATATTGTGGTGGAACCCAGCGTTGATTTCACGCAACTTGAACAAGTATTTGTTGCATTACAACAGCCCGATACAAGCCGCGCATCACTTGAAAAGCAAGCTTCAACGGGAAAATGATAACCAAGAACTTTCGATATGCTGTGTTTACGGTACTCATTGTTGTTTTACAAACTGCACTTTCGAGATATATTAATATTGGGGGTATTGCTCCGGATATTCTTGCAATATGGGTGACGTATCTTGCCCTGAAAGAAGGGCGACTCAGTGGAACGATATGGGGGTTTTTTGTAGGGCTGGGACTTGATTTAATGTCGGGAAGCCTGATCGGTTTATCCGCTCTCACCAAAACGATTGGTGGGTTCACAGCAGGTTATTTTTATGATGATAGTAAACTTAAGCATACTCTGGGAACCTATCGTTTTTTATTGATTGTTTTCTTATCATCCTTTGTTCAACATCTGGTTTATTTTGTGGTGTTTACACGTGGTTCAGATATTAATATTATTACAGCAATTGTTGAATTTGGAGTTACAACTACGCTTTACACTACACTCGTTTCATTATTTCCCGTTATGATTGTTGCACGACGTTCGGCTACCGTTAATGTTGAATAATTCCGAAAACTCGAACAGAAAAAGTCTGTTCGTTTGGGTTATTGTAATGTTGTTTGTTCTGTTTCTCGGCAGACTTGTACAGCTTCAGATACTGTATCATGATGCTTATGGGAAGAAATCGGATGAAAATAGCGTTCGCCCGATTCCCCATGAGCCTATTCGCGGTTACATCTTTGATAGGAATGGAAAAATTATCGTCGATAATCGCCCTGCTTATACTATGACGATTACACCATCTGAATTCAAACCGGAAGCGGCGTCATTCCTTTCTTCATCTCTCCGCATGGATCCATTATTTGTTCTTGATCGCGTTAAACGAGGAATACGTTATAATCGTTTTGCTCCCACAAAAATAAAACGAGATGTAGATTTTGCTACTCTTTCTGTTCTTGAAGAAAATAGAAACAGATTGCCCGGAGTAGATTATCAAATTGAAACAAAACGGTTTTTTCCTACTAAAGCAAAGCTTGCCCACCTCATCGGATATACGAAAGAAATTACCGAACGCCTACTTGCTACTTCCTCTGAGTATCAACCCGGCGATATGGTAGGAGCGGCGGGTATTGAGGCTATGTATGAACATGATCTTCGTGGCAGGAAGGGGCTTGAATTTATAACGGTTAATGCTGTGGGTCAAAAGGTACGTTCCTACAACGAAGGAAAGAGCGATGTTCCCGATAAAGAGGGGAATGATTTATATCTTACTCTTGATATAGATTTGCAGGCATTTGCTGAATCTCTTATGGCTGATAGGCAAGGAGCAATAGTTGCTATAGATCCGCAAGATGGAGGCGTCCTCGCGCTTGTCAGCAAACCGGATTTTGATCCGGCATTATTGAATGGTTTTACTTCACAGCAAGTTTGGTCAGCGCTTAATAACGATCCCGGGAAACCATTATTTAATAGAGCAACATTGACCCGCTACCCTCCCGGCTCAACGTTTAAAATGGTACTCGCTACGGCGGCTCTCCAGGAAGGAATTATTACGACAGATTGGCGTGTGAACTGTTCCGGGTCGTTCAGGTTTGGCGATCATGTGTTCAAAGATTTACATGTTCATGGCTCGATGAATGTTGTTGAGGCTATACAACACTCGTGCAATGTTTTTTTCTATCAACTTATGTTGAAAACGGGATTTGAACGATGGACAACATACGGGGAAGAATTTGGGTTTGGCTCAAAAACAGGAATTGATTTATTTGAAGAAGATCCCGGGCTTTTACCTTCTGAAGAATATTTTGATAAGGTGTATGGCAAAAATCGGTGGACGAAAGGTTATTTGGTTAGCCTATCCATTGGTCAAGGGGAGGTTGGCGTTTCCCCTTTGCAAATGGCAAATTACGCCTCTACTCTTGGGAATAGTGGAACGTATTATAAACCGCATATCCTGAAAGGTGTACGTGATAAAATAACAGGAGAAATACGTAATGTTATTGCCGATAGCCGTCAACTTCCTGTCTCAAAGAGTGTATGGAGTATTGTTCAGGACGGAATGATCCGTTGTGTCAATGAGCCGGGAGGCACGGGGAGCGAAGCAAGGGTGAAAGGAATATCGGTAGCCGGAAAGACGGGGACGGCACAAAATCCCCACGGGGGAGATCATGCATGGTTTATTGGGTTTGCACCGGCAGAAAATCCAAGAATTGCAATTTGCGTTCTTGTGGAGAATGCAGGATTTGGCGGAGTGATTGCCGCTCCGGTTGCCGGATTGTGTATTGAAAAATATCTCAACGGCTTCGTGAACAGAACTCTGCCTAAGCCGACACAGGTAACGAGCGAGCAGCCTAAACAACAACCCAAAGGGAAACATGGATAGCTGGTTCAAAGAAAATATTGATATTGTCACTATTATTGTTGTACTCATGCTCTGTACGATGAGTGCGCTTTCTGTTTATAGCGCGACATACGACGCAGGGGCTTCTGCTGTGTTTTATCGGCAATTAATGTGGATAAGTATCGGCTTGCTTGCCATGATGATTATTATGTTTATTCCGTTTCGTACTATTCAACAATGGTCGTACCCGTTGTATGGCGCATCGCTGGCTATTCTCGTCGCTGTTCTATTTCTCGGCAGAGTCATAGCCGGTTCAACAAGCTGGTTTGGTGTAAAGGGTTTTGGGGTTCAACCGTCGGAACTTGTAAAGGCAACAACAATTCTTGCGCTTGCAACATTTCTCTCGAAAGGGAATGTATATTTGTTCCGTATGAAACATATCCTCATGGCGGCAAGTTTTGTTCTCGTCCCAACCGCGCTCATTTTGCTTCAACCTGATATGGGAACAGCGATCATCTATCTTGGAATGTTTCTCCTATTAATGTATTGGGCGGGTGCATCGAATTTACTGATGCTTGCAGTGATTGCTCCCGGCGCCGCGGCAATTGCGGCATTGCTTGGCACAACTCCATACTTGATTATTCTTGCTATTACCTTTGTCGTAGTTCTTGTATTGAGGGAAAATAAACTAGGTTCAGCTATTGTCTTTTCTTTGACTGCGTTAGTTGGCGTTACTGTTCAGTTTATGTTTGCCCGACTTGCGCCATACCAACAAAATCGTATTCTCACCTTTATCAATAACGATATTGACCCATTAGGAGCCGGATATAATGTCATTCAGGCGAAGATTGCCATCGGTTCCGGTGGGTTATTAGGGAAAGGATATTTACAAGGATCTCAAACACAACTTAATTTTATCCCTGCACAATGGACTGACTTTATTTTCTGTGTTCCCAGCGAGGAATTTGGCTTTCTTGGCGCTTGTTTGATTCTTGCCTTATTAGCAATTCTTTTGTTGCGGGGTGTAAAAATTGCATCGTTGGTGAAGAATAAATTCGGAAGTATTGTTGTTATTGGAATCATATCAACGTTTGCTGTCCACGTTGCTATTAATATAGGGATGTGTATGGGTATTTTTCCCGTCATCGGTGTTCCATTGCCTATGATGAGCTATGGAGGCTCTAACATGCTTACCAATTTGATGATGGTGGGGTTAATACTCAATATGTACGCGAATAGAAAAGAGTATTAAAAGCAAACAGTGAGTTACTTTAATCCTTTTCCCAAATCCTCCTTATATTCGGTACCGTTCCGGTACGTACTTTTCATATAGCTCTGTAAGTTTGGTTCTTGCCTTCGAATCGAAATCTTCGTCGTCTTTCTCACGTTTCCGAAGAACATCGAACTCGTCAGCGTCCTTTCCTTTCATTTTGTGTGCATAGTCCATTAATAGTTGCATCATTTCGCGTTGTTCGGTTCGTGTCATAATAATGATTGTTTAATTGTTGGTTGTAAGGGTTTACTTTGTTGTGTAATAAGAAGAAGAAAAAGTTGGACAATACAGCTAATTTTTGCTCCGATAAAGAACATGTTTTTTATAGGAACTAATTGAGCATTTAATATTTTATATTTCATTGCAAGAACGACGGCTATTGTATATCCCATACCGCCAAACATAGCCCAAAGCGGAATCCGACTAAGTAGTACTTTCCAACCCGATGAACGATTGAAAAAATTTGAAATCGTTACAAGCCATAATCGTTCGCCACCCCATCCGAAAAAAGAAAGAGATAGCCCGATTAATACATACCCGAGAAGGAATTCTGTGTTGAATCTCCATAAGAGAATCATCACATACATATAGATGAGTGCGATAATTAATCCGTATAAAAGATTTCGCAGAATTCCCATCCCGGGTGTTTCTTCAAAAAAGCGCATTGCTTGTCTATAGTTCCTGTTCGAGTTGAATGAGGTCTTTGATATTACCGGCGCCTTCACGTACAACAATGGGCTGATCTTCCGTTAAATCAAGAACGGTTGACACTTCTTGTGAACATACGCCACCGTCGAGTATGACATCTACTCTATCGTTGTATAGCGATTTAATCACATCAGGGTCGTTTAATTGAAGCCCGTTTTCAATGTTCAGGCTAGCGCTAAGTATCGGGTGTCCAAGCACACGGACGAGTTCGAGACAAATTTTATTATTTGGAACGCGAATCCCGACAGTTTTTCGTTTACTGATGAGACTTTTCGGTAATTGTTTTAACCTGCTTGCAGGCAGCACAAAAGTAAATGGTCCCGGTACCAAATGCTTCATTAAGCGGAAGGCGGGATTGGAAACTTTTGCATATTCACTAATATGACTCAAATCGGAACAAACGAAGCTAAACGGTTTTTGAGAATCCTGTTGTTTTATCCTGTAAACTCGTTCAATTGCTTCTGTGCTGTAAATACTACAGCCGATTCCGTACACAGTATCTGTGGGGTAAATGATAACACCGCCACGTTTTAGTATATCAACCGCATATTCGATGTGTCGTTGTTGCGGTGTTTCGGGGTGAACTTGTAGAATCATAGAATCTCCATTAATTATTTGTTATAGTAAAGAACGTCTTCCTTCAAAGAAAAAGGAAGTTTTTATGGTAATAAGTGTAAGGTTGGTTCTTGCTGATCACTCGTGATAGAACGCTCGGCAATGCCATCGAGATGGCTTTCGAACGTGTTAAGTCGTTTACTTGTTTCATCATATTTGTTACGTGCATTGTTTAAGTGGACGCCGAGGGTATCAAAGGTATCCTGAAGTTTTGTCATATCGGTTTGGAGTTGATTGAGCGAGTTGACAATTTGCTGTGCGCTTTGTTCTACTCTTAACCCGCGTAACCCCAGTGCAATAACCTGAAGGTACGCATAAAAACTATTGGGTGATACAGGGATAACACGTTTTTCGATTGCATAGTTCTCGAGGTCGTCACCCGTTGCTGAATCATTTCTCAAAATAACTTCGTAATAAATTGTTTCTGCTGGTATATACATTAATGCAAAAGGAAACGTTCCCTCGTCCGGTAAAATATATTTTGAAGAGATTGCATCAATATGCTTTCGTACATCATTGAGAAACATTTTTTGAAATGGTTTCTTTTCCGTATCGCTTGAGGCTTCGTACATTTTACGAAAATTTTCAAGGGGGAATTTAGAATCTATCGGTACCATCCGGTCTGACGTATGAACGATAGCATCAACGGTATGTCCGTTCTTAAATTTGTACTGCATCTCAAAATGTTCCGAAGGTAAAACTTGCCGGAGTAATTCTTCCAGCAACATTTCTCCTAAGCCACCACGTAATTTTGGAGCGCGGAGCATCTCTTCTAATTTCGATACGCCCTGTCCGAGTTCTTTAATTTCTTGAGTAGCTTTTCCGAGTTCACCGAGATTTCGTTGGACATCGCCTATAACACGCGAAGCAGAGTCCAGACGGTTACCTACGCTTGCTGTTTGTGATTGGACTTGTTGCGACATGGTATGGAGCTGGCTATTGAGATTTTCTGTCACATGCTGAAGGCTTGAACGCAAATCGGTTCGCAGGGATTCGACTTGCTGTTGCATGAGTTGCATCGTGGAGGAGTAATCCGGTTGAGATTTTACCGAATGCTTGAAGAGAAAGAAAACCAGGGTGAGGACGCTAACGAGCAATATTACTGTTAAGATTTCCATTCGTTTATAATATGTGAAAAACAGAAGAGAGTCTGGTCTTCTCTCACTGAAACCTAAGAAATTTTTTACTAAAGGTCAAGGATGGAACAGGATTTTTTTTAATTCACGTATCTGTATCACATTACATGCAGTAAAAGTGCAAATATGAGAAATTTAGATATGCTTTTTCAATGTAAAAGAGGTCATTTGTGTACATGGAACTATTTATCTAAAAAGGACGTAATTACAGTCAATGATTCTTTAAACTTGCCAATCAGCTAAAACCTTAGTAAGTTTGAATCCTTGAGTAATCTATATATATGAGAAAGAAAAGGAAATGAAGGCAAATACAAAAAAATACGAAGTTCCCATTGAACAACTTCGTTGGCAGTGTAACCCCAAAAGCCTGGGGATTAACTCGACAAACGATATAGAACCATCGCGCGATATTATTGGGCAGGAACGAGCATTGCGCGCTCTCAGGCTCGGATTGGAAATCCACAATGCAGGATATAATGTTTTTGTTACCGGATTTTCCGGCACGGGAAGAATGACGACAATTAAACGATTGCTTTCTGAGTTTGAAGGCAAACAAGTCCCATTGAAAGACCAATGCTATGTCCATAATATAAAGAACCCTGATGCACCAATTCTTGTTACGCTACCGGCGGGAGAAGGAAACAAGTTACGTACGGATATGGAAGGCTTGCTCATTGACCTTATAAAAGTTATTCCTTCGGCATTAGAAAGCCAACGGTATCAGGACAAGCGACGGGGTGTTCTTGAACATTTTCAGGAACGCCAGAAAAGCATTTTGCGTGACTTCGAAAAGAAAGTTAAAGAAAAAGGATTTGAAGTAGTTCAGGTGCAGGTTGGCACCGGGGTACAGCCGGAAATAGCGCCTGTGGTGAATAATCAACCTGTTAGTTTTGACCAAATGGAGACACTAGTTCAGGAAGGAAAAATTACCCGGGAAGAAGTTGAACAAAAAGTGAAAGACCGGATGTTATTAGATAAGGCGATGGAAGTGATGCTTCGCGAAATGCGAAACATTGATCGTAAGGCTAAAGAATCTATTGACGATTTAACAAAGAAACATTTTCTTCCTATCGTTAAATTACATGTAGATGAAGTAAATACGAAGTATAACCATGAAAAACTAACACGCTATCTCAATGCGTTGGTGGAGCATGTTGTGAATAACTTACATAAATTCCGTCAACAGGATGGAGAAGCGCAACTGCCGGGCGTTGAAGATCAGGAACAACCCGAACAGGATATTTTTATAGAATTTCGCGTGAATGTGGTATTGGATAATTCAGAGACCAAGGGTGTTCCTATTGTTTTAGAAAGCAATCCAAAATACAAAAATCTTTTCGGTACAATCGAGCGGGAAGTTGACCGAAATGGCGTTTGGCGTACTGATTTCACGATGATCAAACCCGGAAGCATTTTACGCGCAGATGGTGGCTATCTTGTTATCAATGCTCTTGATGCGCTTATTGAACCGGGTGTCTGGCAATCATTAAAACGTACACTACGAAACGGATTTTTGGAAATCCAGCCGATGGAAACGGGTATTTTTGGCGTTAGTTCGGCATTAAAGCCGGAGCAGATAAGCCTTGATGTAAAAGTCATTATGATTGGCGATGCCTATATGTATTTCCTTCTTTATGAGCAGGATGATGATTTTAAGAAAATTTTTAAGGTACGCGCGGATTTTGATATTGAAATGCCAAAACAGGACGACTCAATTAAACGGTACGTTTCATTTATTAAAATGATTTGTGACGAGGATAAACTTCTCCCGTTTGATGTGATGGGTGTCGCAGCAGTGATCGAATATGGTACCCGATTGGCGGGGCATCAAAATAAATTATCTACCCGTTTCAATATCATCGCCGATGTTATGCGCGAGGCAAGTTACTGGGCAACAAAAGAACAGAGTACAATGGCTACTTCATCGCATGTGTGGAAAGCTATTGATGAACGGATTGAACGCGTTAATCTTTACGAAGAAAAAATTCAAGAAATGATTCTTGATGGAAGTATTATGATTGATACGAAGGGAGCAGAAGTTGGGCAGGTGAACGGACTTTCTGTGTATGACCTAGGGGAATATATGTTCGGAAAGCCAACGCGTATTACTGTGAAAACTTCTTTAGGTCGTGAAGGAATTATCAATATTGAACGTGAGGCAGAAATGAGCGGACCAACACATGATAAGGGTGTGTTGATTCTCAATGGATATATGCATAGTCTGTATGCAGTCAATAAACCGTTGGTTCTGACCGCGAGCATCGCGTTCGAACAATCGTATAGCGGTGTTGATGGTGATAGCGCTTCTTCGACGGAAGTGTACGCGCTTCTTTCCAGTCTTTCAAAGTTACCGTTGCGGCAGGATATTGCCGTCACAGGCTCGGTTAATCAGAAGGGTGAAATCCAACCGATTGGCGGAGCAAATCAAAAGATAGAAGGCTTCTTTGATGTATGTAGGGCACGCGGATTGACCGGAACACAGGGAGTTGTTATTCCTCATCAAAATATCCCCGAGTTGATGCTTAGAAGGGATATTATTGATGCTGTCAAGGAGGGGAAATTCCGAATCTACTCAGTTAAAACAATAGATGAGGGAATTGAAATCCTTACGGGTAAAAAGGCAGGTAAACAGAATAAAAAAGGTGTTTTTGAAGCGGGTTCTGTGCATTACCTTGTTGACCAAACACTGATACGCTATTCGCGAAAATGGAAAGAAATTTCTTTGTAACATCCACCCATCATTTCAGCCAGAGGGGTTGTTCCAATACATTACGATTGTTCATGCTTTTGGACAACCCCTTATTTACATCAATTTTTTAGAAAATATACACTATGTCTCAACTTCCAACACTTATTCCACGGTCAGTTCTTTTTGGTAACCCGGAACGAATGTCGCCGCAAGTTTCTCCAGATGGGGCACGACTTGCTTATCTCGCGCCACAAAATGGCGTTTTGAATATCTGGCTTCGTTCGATAGATTCGACCGATGATAAAGCAATCACCAACGACACGCATCGTGGTATTCGCCAGTTTTTCTGGAGCGAAGACTCAACCAATATTATGTATATGCAGGATAAAGATGGCGATGAAAACTGGCATCTCTATATCGTAAATTGTGCAACAGAAGTTGTTCGCGATTTAACTCCGCATCCTGAAATTCAAGCGCAAGTAATTTTCAGCGATCCAACTATCTCGGATAAAATTCTTGTCGGGTTGAATGTTCGCGATAAACGGTTACACGATGTCTATGAAATTAATCTCTTAACCGGAGAAGAAAAACTTATTGAAGAAAACCCCGGAACAATCGTGGGCTGGATTGCAGATAATACGTTTGCTGTACGAGCGGCAATACTTCAGGAAGCTGATGGTGGGTATTCGTTACATGTACGCGATACGGGTTCACGAGATTGGCGACCGCTTGTTACGTGGTCGTTTGAAGATGGGTTTCCCAATGTGTATGGCTTCAACCATGAAAATAATGCAGTCTATGCAGGTGATCCGCGTAATTGGAACTCCACGCGGTTAGTCGAAATATCTCTTGAAGGCGCAATCAAGGCTATTGCGGAAGATGCCGAGTACGATCTTGCTCAATTAATCACACATCCAACGGAACATTTTATACAACTTGTTTCATTTTATAAACATAGAAATGTTTGGAGTGTTCTTGATGCAAATTTGAAGGAAGATTGGGTTCTTATTGAGAAGATAGATAGTGGAGATGCAATTCCCATCAGTCGAACAAAAGATGATACAATCTGGGTTATTGGTTTTACAAAAGATAGCGGTCCGGTTGTTTATTATATCTTCAATAGAAACACAAAAAAAGCGAGATATTTGTTCAGTAACAGACCGGCACTTGAACAATACACGTTAACTGAGATGAAGCCTATTTCGTTTAAGTCTCGTGATGGAATGACTTTACATGGATATCTTACTCTACCAGCCGGAATTGAGGCAAAGAACTTACCGATGGTATTGAATGTCCATGGGGGACCGTGGGCGCGCGATACATGGGGATTTAATCCTGAAGCGCAGTGGTTTGCTAATCGCGGATACGCATGTTTGCAAATGAATTTTCGCGGATCAACCGGATATGGGAAGGATTTTCTCAACGCAGGAGATCGCGAATGGGGAGCTAAAATGCATGATGACTTGATTGATTCGGTTGAGTGGGCGATCACTCAAGGTATCGTTGATCCTAAACGGGTGGCGATTTATGGCGGCTCGTATGGCGGGTACGCAGCGCTTGCAGGTGCGGCATTTACACCAGATGCGTTTACCTGTTCGATTGATATTGTGGGACCGAGTAGTCTCATCACACTTATTAATTCAATACCTGCATACTGGGAGCCGATAAAAGTTCAATTTATTAAACGTGTAGGTAATCCTGACACTGAAGCGGAGTTTTTGCAATCACGTTCTCCTCTCTTTTCAGCACATAAAATAAAAATCCCAATGCTCATTGCTCAAGGGGCTAATGATCCACGTGTTAAGCAGGCTGAAAGCGAGCAGATCGTTGAAGCTCTTAAGAAAAACGGGAATGATGTGGAGTATATGCTCTTCCCTGATGAAGGGCATGGTTTTGCCCGACCTGAAAATCGGTTAAATTTCTATGCTACTGCGGAAAAGTTTTTAGCAAAATATCTTGGCGGGAGAGTTGAGGGAGGTAGTTAAAAGTTATTTGTTACATGAGGATATGAAAGCAGCCCTGCTTCCTTCAATATTCCACGAATAACTTGTTTCTCTTCCTCGCGTAATTCTAATAGCGGACTGCGAACGTGCCCACCTTCATAGCCCATCAAGGTAGCGGCGTATTTCAATCCTGATATACCGTAAGTAGCAGTAATTGCCAGATTGACGGGAAGCATTCTCTTTTGTAATTCCTGAGCTTCTTCTAATTTTCCTTCAATGTACAATGTTTGAATTTGGGCGCACTCACTCGGAGCGCAATTCGCTAACGCAAGAATACCCGCATGAATATTTAATGTAAGAGCAGGGTAGAGTGTTGCAGCGGTTCCGACTATGACATTAAAATCAGGCTCTGCCACTTTCTTGAATGTCTCAAGTTGTGCAACATTTCCTGTGCTATCTTTCATCCCGATAATATTCGGGTGTTCGCTGAGGATGCGTACTGCTTCAGCTGAGAGATTCACATGTGTAAACTTGGGGACATTATACAGAAGAATTGGAATTTCCGATTCATTGGCGACAGTAGTAAAATGATTGATGAGAGCCCTGTCGGTCATTTGAGTAATGTAGTAACATGGAGTGAGAACTAGCGCCGCTTGAACGCCAAGTTCTGCAGCTTTGTTCGTTAATCTAATGGTTTCCCGAGTAGATTCCATCCCTGTACCGGCAAGTATGGTTTTGCTGTTCCCCGCAGATTGAACTGTTAGCTTAATAAGGGCAAGTTTTTCCTCTTCAGTGAGATAGGAAGTTTCACTGTTGGAACCGAGCACAAGATATCCGCTAAGCGGCGCGTGATTCCATTTTTGAATATTGCGTGTGAAGGCATCGTAATTAACATCACCATTCTCTTTGAATGGTGTAAGCATGGGTGGAAAAATTCCGGAGATGGGGAGAGACATGATGTTCTTTTATTTGAAGAGTACATAGTTGATATACATTGCTCTTAATTTACAAAAGTTCAAGTCTGTAATCAAACAATGGCAGAGATTGTATTGATAACATTTTTGTAAATTTATCAATCCGTGATCGGAATTTATTAATAAAAAGAACATTATTTCTACAATATTTTTTGATTTGCTTGTCAAGCATTTTTGGAGTGATTAATTTAAAGTAACAGCTTCTTTCACTAATTCTTTCAAGTCATTATTATCGCGCTCCCCGATTTGCTGACGCCACATAGCGTAATATAATCCCTTTAACTCAAGAAGATGGTGGTGGCTTCCGGACTCTATAATTCTCCCGCGCTCCAATACATAGATTCTATCTGCATGAAGAACAGTAGAAAGACGGTGGGCTATCAAAATAGTAATCATCTCGCGCAGAGTAGAAATGTCGCGTATTGTTCCGGTGATTTCTTCTTCGGTTAACGAATCAAGCGAAGATGTTGCTTCGTCAAACACGAGTATATTAGGATGTCGTAACAATGAACGTGCGATAGAAAGCCTTTGCTTCTCACCGCCGGAAACTTTCACTCCACCCTCACCAATCATCGTATCTATTCCTTTATCAGCGCGTGCTAACAGGGTTTGGCAAGACGCTTTGTGTAACACATCCATACATTCTGCATCAGTCGCTTTCGGGTTGACGAAACGGAGATTTTCCTTAATTGTTCCGGAAAATAATTGTGTATCCTGAGTAACAAAGCCGATTTGCTCACGCAATTTATCAAGGTCTATATCTGTGCCGGAATTATTATTGTATAAAATCTTTCCATCTTTTGGGTGATAAAGCCCCACTAAAAGCTTCACTAATGTTGTTTTGCCGGAGCCTGAAGGTCCAACAAAGGCAATTGTTTCTCCCCTGTGGACATTAAACGTTATATCGTTCAGTGCATTTTTTGTAGCTGATTGGTGTTTGAAAGAAACATGGTCAAATTCAAGAGTATGAACGTTTTCTAATGGCACCGGATTGACCGGCTTTAACTCTTTTGGCGTATTGAGAATGTCAGAAAAATTGTTCAGCGAAACTTCAGCTTCGCGGAATGTATTGATAACGTTACCCAATTCTTGTAGTGGACCGAAGATAAAGAACGAGTAAATCCACAACGAGAAAAATTGACCAAATGTTATTTGCTGTGAAAAAATCAAATACAACATCAATCCGAGAATGCCGGTGCGAAGAGCATTAACAGCTGTTCCCTGTATAAAACTTAAACTTCGTAAATACTTCACCTTCTTAAGTTCGAGCTTGAGGATTTTTCCTGTGGTAGAGTTGAGGCGTTCAATTTCTTGTTGAGCGAGACCCAGGCTTTTTACTAATTCGATGTTGCGCAGTGATTCCGTTGTTGCTCCGGCAAGCGCTGTTGTTTCAGCAACTATAGTTTTTTGTATTGTTTTTACCTTTTTACTGATAACGGAACTTAAATAACCGAGAATAGGAATGGTAGAGAAATAAATCGGGGCAATAAGCCAATGGACGCTGAATGCGTAAATCATTACAAACACAACGCCGACAAACGTTGTAAAGAGAAGATTGATAGAGATATTAATTAATTTCTCAACATCTAAGCGAACCTTTTGAAGTTTACCGAGAGTTTCCCCGCTTCGCTGATCTTCAAATACCTGATACGGCAATTCAAGCGAGTGGCGCAATCCATCTGAATAAATTTGCGCTCCCAACTTTTGCGTGATGGTGTTGATAAAATAATCCTGAAAGTTTTTTGCCACACGCGAAACAAATGCCGCGCCAACAGCGGCAAGCAATAACATTCCAACGCCTTTAAAAAAATCTCTGGAGGTAAATTCCTTAAATCGCGATACATATTCATCTATAATATGCCGAAAGATGAGGGGGTCGAGGAGAGAAAACACTTGATTGACTGTCGCGAGAAATAACGCGAGAGCAAGGAGTTTCCAGTATTGTTTGAGGTACGAAAAGAGCAGTTTCATTGTATTTTTCCGGTTAGATGATCTACAAGATATGAAATTTTTTAATGAAATAAGAGAATTGAAATGCTGTCGCGTGTGAATGTTACAATGCCATCGAATTGGTTCAATAACGTGCTTTCGCGCACATGTCAAATAAGGCTACGAAATAGGTCACAAACGATGTATTAAGTATTTCGTATCTTGTACTATCATTTTATTCTCGAAAGGTTATTGTGAAGCGTTTTATTTCATATTTATTGCTATGCGGAATTGTTCTTTTTGCCCATTCCGAACAAAATAACGGGCTAAGAGGGGTAAACACCCTTCCTAATCCCATTATGTTTGTAACGCAGGTTCCCATTCCAAATGATACATCAACGGTTACTTCGGTGTTTGCAAATCACCAAGCGGATACCAAACTAAGCGGCAGAGGTGGTGATCTCTATTTCTTATATCCCGATGGCACATTAAAAAATCTTACTCTTCTTGCCGGATACGGAACTTCGGGTCAACAGGGGGGTACGGCTATTGCTGTGCGTGAACCAAGCATGAACTGGAATGGTACGAAAGCGGTGTTCAGTATGGTTGTTGGCGCTCCGGCATCGCAGAATGATACTGCCAAGTTTTTCTGGCAACTCTATGAAGTGACAGGACTTGGCGAAGCAGAGTCTCCTTCGATTACAAAAATTGCCAACCAGCCGACGAACTATAATAATACGAACCCGATTTACGGAACAGACGAACACATAATTTTTTCTTCCGATCGTCCCCGCGATGGTTCTGCATATCTTTATCCGCAATATGATGAGTATCGTACTGAACTTTCTAATACAGGACTATGGAGTTTAAATCCTTCAAATGGAGACCTTTTGTTATTAGATCATTCCCCCTCGGGAGACTTTCGCCCGATCATTGATAGTTATGGACGCGTAATTTTTTCGCGCTGGGATCACCTTGAGCGCGATGTTGTTGCTGACCATGATGTGATGAGCGGGAACGTTGCAGGTTCATTTAATTATTCCAACGAATCGGTTGGCGCTGCAATTTTTGCAAATGACCGAACTGAATATTTTCCTGAACCATCCCCAATACGCACTGACTTATTAACCGGCACCAATATGAATGGATTTGAATTCAACCATTTTTTCCCATGGCAGATTAACGAAGATGGTACCGGCGGCGAAACAATTAATCATATCGGACGGCATGATTTAAATCTAGGCTTTGGAAGAAATTTTACCAACGACCCGAATCTTGTAAATTTTCCGGTGAATCCTGTTCGCACAAATACAAACCCAATTACAAATCTTCTTCAGATTGTGGAGGATCCAACAACACCGGGTAAATATTACGGTGTTGATTGCATCGAAAACGGTACGCACGGCGCGGGACAGATATTATCATTTCTCGGCTCGCCATCAATTAACGATCAGGATATGGCGATAACCTACGTTACCGATAGAAATACTTCGTTTTTCTTAGCAGAAAACGGCACACCAAACGCCACCTACACAGGACATTATCGTACACCGTTGCCGCTTTCCAATGGTCAGTTGCTTGTTGTTCATACCGATGAGAATAAGGTAGATAAAAATACGGGAACAGGCGCGAATCCGGTTTCACGTTATGCGTTCCGAATAAAAACCTTGAAAGTACG
>OBEQ012820259.1_pt1 | contig 41273 bp, 24 predicted proteins | sample 1670901 | NCBI WGS metagenome assembly OBEQ01 (sample SAMEA104232315, study PRJEB22302) | groundwater metagenome | biome: forest; feature: aquifer; material: groundwater | place: USA | collected 2011-08-07 | depth 5.4 m
CAAGGACTGCCCCAAACCTACCTTTATTTTCTCCATGGAAGGTTGGGGCTGTCCCGACCCTTCCATAGACATCTGCTTGGTTTGGTTGATTGAAGGTCGGGGCTGAGCTGAGATTCGATTGAATAGCTTCAGGGTTTCTCAGCTCGGACTTGGATATTACGTTACGGCCGAAAACCAACCCCACAGGGGCTGACTTACTCAATACCACAGTCTGTGTTTTCGGCACTCCGCTTGAAACTGGACGTTTCGGGTTTCTCAGCTCGGCTCGAGAAGTTTTAATTCGAAATTCAAAAAGCGCACGCTCAGTCGGACCGATCATGACTCCCATATCGGCGGCAGAATTTTCCGGTATGACGTCAATTTTTAAACCGGAAGGAATAATTCCAAAATCCAAAATCGAACGTGATGTCTGAATCAGTGCAACTCCCGTTTCGGCAAGCCGGTTCTGGACCATTTCGATGACTGACTTGAAATCATGAACCCGAATGTGAGTCCGCGCATCCATTGTTCCGATACGGCCGCGAACGTCATCGTCACTCACGACCTGCGGCGCGTTGAATACAATGAGATCATATTTCGCTTCTAATTGTGACTCATCTGCTTTTGTTTGAACCAAAATCGGCCGGATGGACTGTTGGTATAAACCGCCGCTTTCGTCGCGATTAAACTTAGTGTTTCGGACGGCTTTTTCATCAACGTCGATCGCGTCGATTTTGACGTTCTTGAAACCGTGTGTCTTTTGAAGGTGATACGCGAGCGCCATGGCGTCAAATCCGGATCCCGTACCAATCACAAGAACCCGAATATCTTCTTTTTTCTCTTGCTTCCACGCAGCGGCAAGCATTTGAAGGCGTTTCAAAATAAGCCGCACAAATTCCATGGATTGTTTGTTGTCACGAACGGGCGGATACACGCCAACAAAAACGCTCAAAGTATCCACGCCGATCAATTCACGAAATTCACGAGCAAGTTCCCGCATTTCAGGTCCAACTCCAAATGTTACACGCGAATCACCGATATTCGCTGCCCGCAGCTCGGACCGAGCGTCAGATGATGGAATCTGACGCGCTTCGGGACGAGCAGTGCTCTCAGCTACAATTTTTGATGAAGGCTGAGAACGCAACTCGGAGCGAGGCAATAATTCTTGAATGGCTGTTTCAAATTTCTCCCCGTCGATCATTCGGCGGATGACATGGTAAGCTTTGGACATATCACCCTCCGAAAGGCGATAAATAGTATTGCCCAGGAAATCCCCATAAGTGTATGTCCATTTAGGTTCCCCTTTGATTTTTTCAAAAATTCGTTGTAAGAATCTTTGTCTGTGCTTTGACACTCTCATGAGAACTTTTTTAAATCCAGCCGGATTTATTTCCCGGCGAATCATTCTCTGAAATGCATCTTCCAATTCTCCGTCAAACATAATGCTTTCCGGCACCGGATTTAACAATTCAAAGTCACGCAAACGTTCTAACGCACTTGGAACTCCCTCTCGAGTCTGCGTCCATTTATGAGACGAAAGAATATGTCCCAGCTCATGGGCTACAATAGTTCTTTTATGACGTTTGCCCGTGTAATCTGGATTTATGACAATAACACCGCCTCTTTTACCACCGATGTAACCCTCTGCGAAACCAACATAACCTTGTTTGATAATTCTAAATATGATTGAGAAACGTAAAAGTGGTGACAAAAAATATCCTCCGGCAACGGAAAAAAGAAAGCTGTGTTCGTGAAAGAAGCTTACCGCTGATTCATGTTTAATAAATGCAGTGTAAAGTAACGAAAACCCAATGAGTACGATTACAAGTAGAGAATCCAAGATTAACCAGCGGCGCAATTGTTCTTTCCGATATTGTTCTATAGAAGGAAAACGAACCTTGGACGCTTTGGCTTCAATTTCATCTTTTGATAATTCGGGATACAATTTGACCAGCAACGTTCGCACTTCTTTTTGATAAAGCATTGCACTCAATTGATTTTCTTCTCGCTTTTTGGAAAGCTTTTCCACTCGCAGCTCGGTGCGGGCTGAGGACAGTTTGGTACGCTCAATCAATTGCTGGCCAAGTTTCGCTTCCGGCTGATCCATTCCAACCAACCGCCTCAATTCAGAACGAAAATCTTCGGAATTTGCGCCGAGGCGGACGGCGGCTAAAGACGGAGAAATTTGGCGGGATGGAAGCTCACTCGTTCCAAATGTATTGGTGAAAAGAAAGGATAAGAGGGTTACTTGAGCTGCCGCTTTGATGAGGAGAGACTTGAAAATCAAGTGGTTTTACCTACTTTCTTTATAGTTTTAAAAAGTATACCACATATTTCATTAATTTCAATATTGGGGTTAAAAACAGGTAATGATAAGGAGGGAAATTAGCTAAATTTCATTACCTGATCACGCTTTGAGCAAATTCTGAAAGCGGAGCCTGAATAATGCGCGAATCGTAGAAAAGGACGTCTCCCGCCTTGGTCCATTTGATTTGAAGCTGTTCGATCGCTTCTGTGTCACCCATTTCGGTTCCTTTGACAAAAGCATCCGAACAAACAATGACAAACAAATGGCGATTAAGCGAAGCATTCCGAATTTCCTGCATGAAGGCACCCGGCTCTTCGTCTACTTCTGAGAGCCGAATCAGTCCCGCATCGTAACGATTTTGGCTCAACACATGAAACATTTCGTTGGCGTAATCCAAAAAAGTCAAATGATAGGATTCTTTCGGAAACACCACTTTCATGTGGTCCCGAAAATCCGAATCTTGACTGATGATCAAAATCTTTTTCTTCAGAAGTTCCTGGACCTTCTTTACAATTTCTTCTGCATTAAACGGTTTCGTTACAAAATAATCACAACCCATATTTTCAAACGTGCTTCGCATGGCGTGCTTTCCCGTCAAAACAATCACGGGAATGGTTGCGAATTTTTCGCTTTGCTTGATGGTTTTAAAGAATTCATAACCGTCCAACTTTGGCATCGTCACGTCCAAAACAATCAAATGGGGCATGGCGTGACGAATCTTCAAAAGGCCTTCTAATCCATTGACGCCGGTAAACACTTCGTAATCGAGCTGCTCAAGCCTTAATTTAAGCAAATAAAGCACGTCCTGGTCATCATCCAACAATAAAATTCTTTTTTTCATGTTCTCTGTCATCTGATATTTTCTCACTCGCCCAAGTAAGAATGTTTCACAAGCGGATTCGACAAAAGCGCGCGGCCGGTTCCTTCCAGATGGATTTTCCCGCTCTCAATCACATAACCATGATCGGCAATTTCAAGCGCTTTCCACGCATTTTGTTCGACCAAAAGAATCGTGATTCCGCGCTCGTTAATCCGGCGGATGAGTGAGAAAACCACTTCCACCATTTTGGGCGCAAGCCCGAGGCTTGGTTCATCCAACAGTAAAATTCGGGGACGAGTCATGAGAGAACGCGCCATGGCAAGCATCTGCTGTTCGCCTCCGCTCAAATTCCCGGCAAGTTGATTCAAACGATCCTTCAGGATGGGGAAAAGTTCGAGCATTTCTTCGAGATCCTTTTTAACTTCTTTCCGGTCCGTTCGAATGTAAGCACCCAAATCCAGATTTTCTTTGACGCTCATCCGTTGAAAAACCCGCCGGCCCTCCGGCACCTGCGTAATTCCCAAACGGACAATCGCATCGGGAGAAATTTTCTGGATCGCTTTTCCTTCAAAGCGGATCACACCTCTCGAAATTTGAACCAGGCCCGACAAACTCATGAGAAATGTCGTTTTGCCGGCGCCATTTGAACCGATCAGGGTGACTATTTTCCCGACCGGAACCTGAACGCTGATTCCTTTCAGGATTTCGATTTTTCCGTAACCGGAGTGAAGCTCTTCAACTTCTAGCATGTTTTAACTTTCTTCGCGCTCGTTGTTCGTGCATCGTACTTCGCCGCCCATTTGATAACGATGTACAATGTGCTATGGCCGATGTACTGCTTTTCCCAAATAGGCTTCGATCACGCGCGGATTGTCTTGAATTTCCCGCGCGCTCCCTTCCGCAATTTTTTTGCCATAATCAAGCACAATAATTTTATCCGAAATGGGCATAACGACTTTCATGTCATGTTCAATCAAGAGAACCGTGACGCCGCGATTCCGGATCGCGCGGATGAGTTCCAAAAGCTCGTCCTTTTCCTTCGGGTTCATTCCCGCAGCCGGTTCATCCAAGAGGAGCAATTTCGGATCAGAAGCAAGTGCGCGCGCAATTTCAAGTTTGCGCTGGTAACCGTAAGACAGGTTTTTGGCGAGTTCATGCGCTTTGGAACTGATTCCAAAAAAAGTGAGCAAACGATTTGCCTGAAGCCTCAACTTCTTCTCTTCCAGCATCACCCATCGCGGCCTGAAGAGCCCGGCCAGAATTCCGCCGCGCGTTTTTGTGTGCGCGCCCACCATGATATTTTCAAGTGCGGTCATGTGTTTGAAAAGCCGGATCGTTTGAAACGTGCGCGCAATCCCTTTCGCCGTGATTTGATATGGGTAAAGCCGGTTTAAATTTGTCTCCGAATCGCCGAAATAAATGGAACCGGCGCGCGGCACATACAAACCCGTGATGCAATTGAAAAGCGTCGTTTTCCCGGCGCCATTTGGGCCGATCAAGCTCACGATTTCGCCGTGGCCCACAGAAAACGTAACGCCATCGAGCGCGGTAACGCCGCCGAAATGCTGCGTAATATTTTCAACTTTCAAAATGGTGAAATCGGATAATTGTTTCTTACTTTGCATTTGGCCCGGCCAATTTTTTTCTTCTTCCTTTGAATTCCTCGCGGTGATGAAACTCGCCCAAAATTCCCTGCGGCCTGAAAAGCATCATCGCAATCATGGCAATTCCAAAAAGAAGCATACGGTAAATGTCAAATCCTCTCAAAATTTCCGGAAGGAGGCTCAGGAGAAAAGCACCGAGAATCGCACCCAAAATATTTCCGAGCCCGCCTAAAACAACCATCGCAAGCACCATGACCGAGACGACAAAATCAAAACTGTCCGGCGAAACGGTTCCCTGCTTTGCGGCAAATACACAACCCGCGATTCCTGCGATAAATCCGCCGATTCCGAACGCCGAGAGTTTTGCCCAGGGAAGGTTGACACCCATACAGGAAGCGGCGAGCTCATCTTCCCGAAGCGCAATCCACGCCCGTCCGAGCCTTGATGATTCAAGCCGCCGAAGCAAAAATGCCGTCACGATCACGAGACACGCAATCAAAAAATAGTAGGGCTCCGATTGAACGCCGAAATCATAATGGAAAAACCATAAACCGGGATGCTCGATTCCAAGAAGCCCGTTCGGCCCGCCGCTTATGCGGTCCGTGTTGTTCAAAACAATCCGGACAATTTCGCCGGCGCCCAAAGTGACAATCGCAAGATAGTCCCCGCTCAAACGTAACGCCGGACACGCCAGGAGCATTCCAAATAAAGCCGCCGAACTCGCACTCACGCAAAGTCCGATCCAAAACGGAATGTGAAGATGAATGTTCACAAGCGCATACGTGTAAGCACCAATAGCAAAGAGAGCCGCGTAGCCAAGATTCAAAATTCCGGCAAAACCAACAATCACATTCAGCCCAAGCGCCAGCAGCATAAAAATTCCGGAGGTCACGAGAACATCAATGTGATAGGGATTTCGGTCAATCAAAGGAAAAAGAAACACAAACAAAATTAAAAGAATGGTGCGGAATGATTTTGGAAAAAATATTTTTGATTTCATACTTTTTTAACCACGCGTGAGCCGAGAATTCCGGACTGGCGCCTATGAAATAATTTTAAAATGGACATTTTCCATCTCACACTTTCTTTATGATTTTAGCCCCAAGGATTCCAGAGGGGCGGAAAAGTAAAATAAGAATCAGGATAAAAAACGCAAACACATTTTTCCATTCGGAGGAAAGATATCCGGCGCCAAGGCCTTCCAGAACACCGATCAAAACGCCGCCCAGCATCGCGCCCGGAATATTGCCGATTCCGCCAAGAACTGCCGCAGCAAACGCTTTTAAGCCGACCAAATAGCCGTCGTGAAAATTAATGGTGTTGTAGTACATTCCAAACATCACACCGCCCGCACCGGCAAGTGCCGAACCAATCACAAACGCAACCAAAATCACCCAATTCACATCAATTCCCATGAGACTTGCGGCCTGCCGGTCATCCGCAAACGCACGCATCGCTTTCCCTGTTTTTGTGTATTTGATAAAAAGATGAAGGACGAGCATTAAAACAATGGAAACAATTCCGATCATCATCTGAAGATTGGTAAAAGATGCGGCGCCGAAGGAAAATTTTTTGGTTGCGATAAGACTTGGGAAACTTTTATCGGTCGGCCCAAAGATGAGCATGATGACATTCTGCAAAAGAAACGAGACGCCGATCGCCGTAATCAGCGGTGCCAGGCGCGGTGCATCGCGCAAAGGCCGATAAGCAAATCGTTCGATTGCAGCACCTAGGAGAGCCGTTCCGATCATCGCAAAAAGGAATATATTCGTCAGATCAAAAATAGAGCCGCGAAAATCGGGGGCAATCGACTGAAGGAGCGTATTCGCAAGCAGCCCAAGATACGCGCCCACCATAAACACTTCGCCATGCGCAAAATTGATAAGCTGCGCAATTCCGTAAACGATCGTATAACCAAGCGCAATCAGCGCATAAATCATTCCGATCGTCAGCCCATTAATGACTTGCTGAAAAAAAACGTCCGCCGCACTCATCGCAATGAAAATAGTATATTCTCATCCGCCAAACTTCAATGTTTAAATAAAATGAGAACTATTATTACGCTTAACCCTTTCTACTTGTCTTCCGTGAACACTCGGACGACAAAAGCATGAATGCCGCATTGAGTCGTCCTCGTTCGGTTTCGCTCCGATTTTTCCCTTGCACCGAAAAATCGGGCTCAAACGTCACGCCAGACAAGTGGAAAGGGTTTTAACAGACAGAATTTTGTCCCTGAGCGGCGTCACGAGAAAAGATTCCACGGACTGCCCCAAAGCAACTTTGGACACTTCATCAAGTTGTCTTTGGGGCTGTCATGACTACCATTGAATATTTATAAGTAAGTCATGGCTGGATCTTTTCGAGTGCCGCAACGAGCACGCTTGATTTAGCTTTGGCCGATCGCCATAAATCAAGCGAGCGGAGTGTAGCGAAGGGACAGAAATTCTGCCTGATAAAACCACGTTGATATTTTTTGGAAGACAATGTGGAAAGGGTTGAACGAGCCGTTATTTCAAGATGTGGGACAGGATGATTGGAAATATTTGAAAAAATTTATTCGGCGGGGCCGACGTAGATCAGTTTTCCCTGCTCGGCTTTGAAGATACCGATGAATTGATTTTTGTTGTCGCCTTTTGCGTCAAATACCACTTCCCCGGTGACGCCTTGGAAACTCGGAATTTCACGCATCGCTTTCAAAACGGCCGTACGACTTTTTACGCCGGCTTTCCGAACGGCTTGAATCAAAATATTTGCCGCATCAAAACCATAGGCAGACCATTGGCCGACTTCGCTGAAGCGCGATTCATAATCTTTGATAAATTGCTGCGCCGCCGGCATTTTTTTCGTATCACCGCCGACCATGGTCGCATATGTTCCTTCGGCAATCTGCGGGGACGCAAGCTGTAAAAATACAGGTGTCGCAAGACCGTCGCCACCCATAAACACCGCTGGAATATCAAGCGAGCGCATTTGACGGAGAAGCAGCGCGCCTTCCGGATAAATTCCGCCGAAATAAATTAAATCCGGCGCGAGCGGCTTAATCTTGGTAAGAAGCGGCGTGAAATCTTTGTCGCCTTGCGTAATTCCTTCGTGTCCCAAAATTTCGATTTTTAATTTTTTCGCCTCTTTCTCAAATTCATCCGCAAGCCCTTTTCCGTAAGTTGTTTTATCATCAATCACAAAAATCCGCTTCGAACCAAGCGTGCTCACCGCAAATCGGGCTCCTTTTGGCCCCTGAACGTCGTCGGTGGCCGCCACTCGGAAAAAAGTTTTAAATCCCTGTTTCGAAAGTTCAGGGTTGGTCGACGCCGGTGTGATTTGTGTGATTCCGGCCTCATGATAAACAGCGGAAGCAGGTTTCGTGCAGCTTGAGTTAAAATGTCCGACCACTGCCAAGACATCCGAATCCGAAACAAACTTTTTCGCAACGTTAACCGCTTGCGCAGGATTGTGTTGATCGTCAAGCGTGAGCGCTTCAAATGTAAATCCCGTGAGATTGAGCCCCTTTTCGTTCGCCTGATCAACCGCAAGACGAACCCCCTGACAGGTATCCATTCCAATTTGCGCTTGATCGCCCGTGAGCGGTGCCGCGCATCCGATTTTAATTGTGCTTGTCTGTTTGTGAGTTTCTCCACAGCCTGCCAAAAACAATAAAATCGCTGCCGCTGAAAAAACTCTGAACTTTATGTTTCTCATGATGATTTCGCTCCTTTTGTCTCCGACCTGCTCTTCAAAAATTCGACCCCAATGGGAATAAATGAAACGGCAATCACGATTAAAATAATCCAATGAATCTGTTTTTCGATGTTCGGAATCGAACGTCCCAGAAAATATCCGCCTAGCGTCATGCTGAGCACCCAGCCGATTCCACCCATGATATTGTACGCAAAAAAACGTTTGTATTCCATTCGCCCGACTCCGGCCACTGTCGGCGCAAACGTCCGGACAATCGGAACAAACCTTGCGATAACAATTGTTTTCGAGCCATATTTATCATAAAATTTCTGCGTCCGGACAAGATGATCTTTGTGGAAAAAAATTGAGTTTTCGCGCGTGAAAATCTTTGGGCCGAGATAGTAACCAACCCAATATCCCGTCGTGTCGCCCAAAATGGCAGCGGAACAAAGCAGTAAATTTAAAACCCAAATATTCAACACACCGTCAACAGCCGAGAGAAGTCCGGCGGTTACCAAAAGCGAATCGCCCGGGAGGAAGAATCCGGCCAAAAGTCCCGTTTCTGAAAATACAATGATCGTGAGGACCGTATAGCCGCCCCAGCGGATCAAATCATCCAGATGATGCAAGTGCGCAAAAAAATCTCTCAACATTTCCATATGAACCCCAAGCATACCAACCTTTCCGAAACTTTCAAGAAGATTCTATTTAGAGGATTTTACTGGTAAATAAATACCCGAAAGAACAAAGCGTTACGTTTGCTGACAGGACGTCTGAGCCCGATTTTTCAATGGTAATAGAAAAATCGGAGTGAAGCCGAGTGAGGATGACACAAACCGGACTCAATCTTTTTGTCATCCGAACGATCCTGGAGGCAAACGAAACGCTTTGTTCACATATTGACATTCGGGGAAAGGTGATTTAGTTTATGGCATGCTCGAGCAAATCCGTGTACGCAATTTTGCGCTGATTGATGAACTGGTCCTCGAATTTCATCCCGAACTGAATGTTTTTACGGGTGAAACGGGCGCCGGGAAAACCATTTTGATTGATGCGCTTTCGATTGCGCTTGGCGAACGTTTCGATTCAACTCAGGTCCGCTTGAAAGATCAAAGCGCGCTCGTTGAAGCCGTTTTTGACGTCAGGAAAAATTCTCTTAAGAATCATTTTGAAATCAAGCCGTGGCTCGTGGACGGTGACGATTCTTTCATTATCCGCCGCGAAATCACACCGGACGGCAAAAACAAATGCTCTTTAAACGGACAAACGGTGAACGTTTCAGCTTTGCGCCAGGTCGGAAAATATCTCGCCGATTTTCACGGCCAGCACGATCACCAGCAGCTTCTTGATCAAACATTTCATTTGGGAATGCTTGACCGGCTTACGCATCTGGAAAATGACCTCGCCCGTTACCAAACTATTTTCTCGGAATATTCCAAATTGAAAAAAGAACGTGAAGAATTAAAGTCCCTCGACGAAAACCGCGAGCGTGAATGCGATCTTTTGAAATATCAAATGGATGAAATCGAAAAGATCGATCCGAAAGAAAATGAGGACATTGCTCTCAAAGAGGAACATGTGAAACTCGCCAATGCGGAGAAACTTCACGAAATCACGTCCAAAATCCTGAATTTATTTTCCGATGAAGACGGTTCCGTCACGGAAAAATTGGGTATTTGCGCAAAAGATTTGTCCCTCCTTTCCAAAATTGACGAAACGACAAAACCGTTCGTTAATCAAATGACGGAAGCGGAAATTGCGATCGGTGACGTGGCGCGCGCGGTTCAGGATTATCGTGACAATCTTTCTTTCGATGAAGACCGGCTGAAGGAAATTGAGGACCGATTGGATGATCTTGAAAAAATCAAACGTAAATACGGCAGATCGATTTCTGCCGCGCTTCAATTTTTATTGAAAACTCGCGAGCGTTACGAACTTCTGGCGAATTTTACAGAAAAAACGCTGGAGCTTGATAAAAAAATCAGTCAGCTCGAGAAAAAATTGAAAACCGAAGCGGCTGAACTTACCGCAAAACGAAAACGCGCAGCGCAAAAATTAAAAACTGTAATTGAAAAAGAACTTAATGACCTCGGAATTCCAAAGGCCAAATTCGAATGCCGCGTGGAACTTGCCGAGCCGAGCGAGACCGGACTTAACCGCGTCGAATTTTTCGTAAGTTTAAATGTCGGCGAAACCGTCCTGCCGCTTGCAAAAATCATCTCAGGCGGTGAAGCTTCGCGCGTCATGCTCGCCATGAAACGCGCCTTGATCGATACCGATCAGATTCCCACGATGATTTTTGATGAAATTGATGCGAATATCGGCGGAAGGCTTGGTTCCACCGTCGGTGAAAAACTCTCTGAAATTTCCAAGAAACACCAAATTTTGCTGATCACTCACCTGCCCCAAATTGCGAGTTTCGCAAAACGCCACATCAAAGTGTCTAAAGTGGTCGAAGGGAAGCGCACGAAAACAAGTTACGCCGTGATTGAAGGCAATGCGCGCGTCAAGGAACTCTCAGAAATGTTCTCGGGCGAGAAAGAAACCAAAATTTCGGTCGAACATGCGCGCGAACTTTTGGAAAGCCGCGGCGGATGAGAAATTAGGCGGATTTCACGAAAGAAAAATTATATTTCCAAGCAGCTGCGATTTTTGACGCGATTCCAAAAATATCAAGGATTTGCTGCGGGTTTGACACTTTATTGGAAATAATATCTACCCGTTCATCTTCCAACATTTCCGCAAGAAGTTTCATGTTACGCTCATCAGAAGTATCTTTGACACCGATGAAATGAATCCGGTTGGCTCTCACGCGCAGAATAAGATTTTTGGCGCCTTCATTCGTCAAGACAAAATGGACATTTTCTGAATACGGGTGGTCTTGAATTAGTTCCCGAATGGCGCGCTCATCAATTTCGCGTATGTCAATGTAGCAAATAATGGGTTCGCTATCACCCACCGCTTCCACAATATCGCCAAGTGCCGGGCCAATTTCTTCAATGGCGTTCGCAAAAAAGACATTCGCTACTTTAATGGTTGCGTTGGCCGGAATCTGATTTTGAATCACTTCACCGCTCCGCTGGAAATTCCTGAACGCAAGCCGCTCGTTCATTTTCGTTTTAGAATCTTTTGACATTCGCGCGTCCTTGACATTTTCAATCGTTCGGTCGAGACGTTCATACGCCTCACGGTCGATCGCATCAAAAGAATCAAGCGGAGAATCGAGTTTTTCCCGTACAGCGTTTTTCGCGCTTCGTACGTCGCTTTTCGATGTACGACCTACGATATCCGAAGTACGGTTTTTTCTCAGCTCCGCGCGAGCGCCGCCGAACTCATCTTCCAAAGTTTGTGGTCCTGCTTCCAACCGATAACGGCCTGGCGGCAAATTTTTAAAGATGGCCCGATACATTTTGATTCCTATTGGAGCAATCGGAGGAGCATCAAAAAAACCAATGTGGCGGGTTTGTGTTTCTAAATTGACAAGAGAAACCGCAACTTGGTTAAGATTCAATTTACTTCGCCTCATAACATGAAATCTTAGTTCATATTCCAATTGCCACGGAAAAGTTTCGCTCACGCTTTCTATTTCCCACGCTTTGAAACCACGTCTAATCCATTTTGGAGGATGAATTTGATTGCTGATCCAATCTCGAATGAAGGGTTGACGTTTGGTATCGTCTCCGATGGTAATGATTTTATTTTCATCCGACGCAGACGCTAACAATTTTTCAATCAATTGAATTGCTCGTTTATTTGGCTTTGGGACCAATTGTCTTGCTGCCTGAACCAATCGATAAGCTTGATCGCTATTTAGAATTTTTAATAGTTCTTTTGCCGCTTCCAATCGATGGTGAACATGTTTTATCAGTTCATTGTATTCTGTTTTTTCCAACTTGGCCAAAAACCGTGAACCCCCGGAAATTGAAAATAGCAACCGCTTTTTTGCACTTTCAATATCACCGGCAACCAGAAATTGATTGATGGGCGGATATTTATCATAATGCAATTCCCACACCAACACTTGACCTTGGAAAGCTTCAAAATCATCAATGGTAGAATCGCGAGATGCATCCGGAATTTGTTGAAGCACTTCATGAAGGTTGAGGCATTTTAAAACAAAGTTTGCAACGCTTCCTTTCAGGATGCGTCGTGTGGCCGAAAAAGCGGGTTTCCACCAATCGGAAGGATCGACGGTTTGAATGTAAAGATCTTCCAACCTGGCAATCTCATCATCACGGAAAAAATCTAAGTTTGCGGCAGTGATCGGATCCGTTCCTGTTCCGCGACTGTCAAAATAAAATGTCACGATTGTGTTTTTATGTTTTGATAAAAATTTCCTCACGTCCTCCAAAGAAGGAATGTCTGGCAAAAGGCTTTGATCGTCTAAAACATGAATCACCGGCGCAATCATAAGTCCTTTTTGTACCAATTGAGTAATCCTAACCATTGAAATCAAAGAAAGGGCATGCGCTAGCGCCAAATCAGTTTTTGATTCTTCAATCGTCTGTGGCATTTTGTGGAATAGATTCGAACTCATTCGCAGCTCCGCGCGGGAGCGGGACTTAAATTCAAAACCGATCTGCTGATAAGTAAACACTTCCGCTAAAAGATCAATTAATTTTTGTTTTTCGTCTGGCAAAAATTGCGTTTTGCTTTCATCGCCAAATTTTTGCAATTCTTTTTCCATTGCGCGATTCATACGTTTCAAAAAATCCGGATGTATAAAGTCACGCGCTCTTTTCTGTAAAAAGGCGATATCAGTTTCGGCCTCAGCTTTGAGCGTTTGAATATAATGGTTAATCTCATACACAGCGTCGAGGATGTGATCTTTCGGTTCTTTTTCCCAAATGTGATCCAATACCCGTTTTCTGGTATTTAACTTTGAGAATTGAAGCGCCGGGACTTCCCTGTCATTGACAAAAGTAACTCCAACCAATTCATGGGTAACTGTTTCGGCGATCAACTCAATCAGCATCCTTTTTTCATATGAATTGAGCGGGCGCGGTTGAAGTGCAAAATTCTCAAGCTTTTCGCGGACAAAATTCCTTAAATACCGGTCAAAATCAGAATCGTTTTTCTGGGGATTTAGCCCACGAACCTTGCGCGCAAGTTTTTTTAACGGATCACTTTCCAACCGTCTCAATTTTTCGATTAATCGATTGAGATATTGCACATGTTTCTCAATCCGCGACGGGTCTCTTTCCCGAAGATGCCGCATGACTTGTTCCCGTGAAGATTGGTGTTGGATTAGTAAAGCAGATCCTCCGCCGTTTTCTCCACGCAGCTCGGCCCTTGCCGACAACAAAGTTGGAGGCGCTGAAGGGACGAGCAGTCCTTGGCCTTCCTTATTAAATGAATAGGCCAAGGGCAGCTCAGGCTTGGATATTGCGTTGCGGCCGAAAACCAATGTTTTCGGCACTTCGCTCGAAACTGGACGTTTCGAGCTTCGCAGCTCAGACATCGCGGCGGTTCGCAATGGTTCTTGAACATTGTCTGGATTCACCAATTTTGATGTCCAATGAATTTCGTGTTCCACAAATTGTGTGACAAGCCTTTCTGCTTTTTCTGAATAATGGGGAATCGCGCGCGCCGAATCTTGATCGTTTATCCTTTCCGTCCAGGAAAAATCAGAAAATTTTGAGAGCAATTTGTCCCCGTCATCGCTTTCACCGACATCCTTCGCAATCATTTGGTGGCCCGCCCACTTGTTTTCCCGCGCCAAAATCAACCAAAGAAGCGTTCGTCCGAGCCCAAAATTTCTGGGCCCTTTTGGAGCTACCATCCAAGCGAGCACGTCTCCCGCTTCCGCTTCACGATTCACGTCCTGCGGATAATAGTCAAGGTCGATTCTCCCTTTTTCGGGATCGTTCTTCCAATACACGTCAAACCTGATCCTGATTTTATTTGAATCAGCCGAAACATATTCTTCAACCCGGTCCAATTGTTCCGCAAGGCCTTTCAAATTTAAATAATGCGGCAGTGATTTTTCGGCTTCCTCGTAATCAAACCGTTTTAATTTCTTTTCCGGCGAAAATGAAGCCGTTCCAATTGCCGGATTTACGGGTGGCTCACCGTGAAGAAACCGAGGCGCATTCTCCCGCCTGATTAAGTTTTCTAATTGAAGCATCTCAACCAAGCCCGCATCCGTTACCCGAAAAGTCCTTGGCCCGAATAAATAGCCGGGCCGGGTGATCAATCTGGAAAAACGGGCGAGCAGAAAAACGGCGAGTGATATCATCAAAGGAAGCAGTGCAAAATTAAAAATTCCAATAGCCAGCAGTCCGAATGAAACAACATAGCCCACGTAACGAAGCGGCCGGATGATGCGCTGGCGCCCCTCGCCTTTTTCCAAATCCTGATAAGTCGACAATACAAAATGGGATTCTTTTTTCATCAAGCGGCGGAAGAGCCCCGCGGGCCCCGGAATTTTTGAAAGTTTAATCCACAATGTAAAACTTTTAAATTTTTCGCCGTCGTTTACATAAGGATAAAGCCGGTACAAAGTCTTATCCAAATAAGACGCCAGAAACGCGCGGGCGCCTTTCTCGCTTCCTTTCTCGTCGTCCTGCAAAACAGAGGCAGTCCGTATAATTTTGTAATCGCCGGCCGGTGTAAAAATTCTCCTCAGTTCCTTGAATGCCAGCTCCAGCGTTGTTTTTTCATCATCCCCCAAATAAAACGCAGCAAATGTTTCTTCCAAATGTTTTAAGCGAAGATCCAATTTTTGAAAAATATCCCGCGGCTCTCCGAATAGGTCCGCTCCAAAAGAATTGATCAAATTTTTTAAATCCAAACTGCGAAACTTCCACAATCCATCTTGAGCGGGTTTATCGCTTCCATTTTCCTGCGGAGAATCCGAAATAAAATTGAGGTCTTCTGCGTTAAAATGATCACTCGACGTTTCCGGATTGGAGAGAACTTTCAGAATTCTCGCACTGGTTTGTAAAACCGGCCGGTGAAGCACTTGTTTCCAATAAGCAATTTGTTCGAGAGGCAATTGGCTGAGAGCCCGATTGACATCCGGATGATTGATCAATAAGCCGAGATGAAGTTGGGCGTGGCTACGATCAACGTTAATACCCGCCTCATTTTGGCTTCTCAGCTCCGCGCGAGATGAAGCAGCTAGAATTGTGGGCACACTCAAGGTGTGAACCGTATTTGGCAGCTCGATTTCCCGCACGAGTGTTGGAAAATCCCGATGATGGCGGATCAATGAATAAGCGTAATAAAGCGTGAGATTAATCCTTTTCAAAAATCTGAGCGTTTCCGGCTTAATTTGTCCGCGTTCATCAAGACGGCTTGATAAACCAATATCTTTGAAATCCGTGTCAAACCATTGAGATCCAGGCCAAGCAGATTCACCTTTCAAGGTTGTTTTGTAATGAACAACCGCTTCAATATCCTGTTCCGGATAATCCAGAAAAATACCGCTTAAAATGTCGTATCGAACGTTTTTAAAATCTCCCATATTAATTACGAAATGTTCCGCTAATTCCATCAAAGCCAATTCCGATGCCTCAAGATTTTCGGGTTCCGCAACCATCTTGCTCATTACTTGCAAAATAAGAAGGTTCTCTTCAGGCGACAAAATATTCATTCTGCGCAAAAAATCGTACTTTCGGATGATGTTTGCTCCAATATCAAAGGGAGAATAAATACCGGATTGGTTAAAAATGAATGTTGTGTTAAGTTCGTTCCAAATTTCCGGAAGGTTTTCTAATTCTCTCAAAAGAATGGTGGGGTCCGGTTCATTCTTGAGTTCATAGCGCAAATAAGCGGGTTTTATTCCCATCCATGTCAGAAGCAGTGAAGGAAAAAGTAAAACTTTCTTGGCTTCGTCACTTAACTTTGGATAAACTTCGGCAAGTAGACGACCTCTTTTTTGAATCAAGGTTTTTTCTGCTTCGGTAAAAAGACTCGGATCAGGAAAACTATCAATCACAAATCGCCTTTCGAGCGGTTTCTGATTCAATCCCCAATTAAAGCGGGACATAAATTGCGTGATGCGATCTTGATTCCCCAAAATTGCCATTAAAACACGGCGAGCTTGGTCAGCTTTATCCATTTGATAATTTGGAGATGAAACAGCACGAAGAATCCGGCTAACTAAATAATCCAACTTCTGTAATTGTTTGTCGCTTAACTCGCTGGTTAATAACGCATCCTTCACTTGCTTTCGAGTCGCGTCTTTTAATTTTCCGCGCAGTTCGGAATGGGATTGAACGGCCAGGCGATCGATCCATATTTGAGGAAGCGGAATATCAATTTGGGGCGCGAGATTAATTTGTTTTATGTCATCCACTTTGTCCGGAAAAGAAATTTGGATAATCCTGTTTGAATCAAGGCCAAATTGATAATTTCCAATCTGCAAAGTTTGTTCCGTTAAGTGAATGGATTGGCTCGTCACCCGAACGCCGTAAGTTGCGGCTGATTGAGCGTCGTAAAAATGAATGTCTGAACCTTCAATAAATAATGAAGCAATAAAAAGAACTTTTGTGAGTAAAAAAGGATAACCCGACTGAGCGCGCTCGCCGGCTTCCGCCAAAAAGCTTTCGGAATTGTTTACCCAGTTTCCGTAAATAGTTGCAAAATCCTCCGTGTGATTGGCGACACCGTATGGAATGCCAAAACGAACCATTTGTTTCTTTTTGTAAGCGGAATAATGATCCAAATAATAAGCCGGCTTTAGAAACCAAAAACCTTCCACAAAATTCCGATACAAACTGCTCGTCCTTTCGTCAATCAAACTTTTTTCATGCAAAACCCGCCAGTCGTTTCGGGTTTTGTCATCCAGTAAAGCCGATAAAAGATGAACATGATGCCCGATTTCATGAGCTAAACCGCTCGCCAAATTTCCAAAAGTGGCCTTTTCAGTCAAGGATTGTTTCTCTTCCGTTTGATAATCCGCTGAATGTTCAAAGAAAATTTGCCGGCTGGTTTCTTTTTCACCCGTTGTGTCTTTTGATTCTGTTTTTACATACGCAATGATTCCGCCAAATCTTGTTTCTCCACCGGCGCGGGAATAAAAATCTGAACGCGCGGCAATCCAATGAACGGTTTGAAGGTGCGCCGCTGGAATTTTGTCGAGTAAATCAAACATCGTTTTAATTTCGTCAGCGCTAAATTGCAAATTAGAGTCATCATAATTATCTAAAATATCAATGTGAACCCCTTCCCGCTCATACACAAGCCGCGGCGTAGTTGGAATGTCATCCGGAATTGGCGGCACCAGAACGCCATCAAAAATATAATTTGATGGTTGATTTGCATTTTGATTCTGTAAACATGATGACACGAGTCCTGTCACACCAGTAAGTGCTAACGTACTTAACGCTTGCACAACTTCCCGCCGCGTTGGTTTTACTTCCGCGCGCAACTCGGCCTGGTTAAGACTTCCAGAATGATTTTCGAGAAAATCTCTGAGGTTCGAGACAAATAATCGGACGTCTATTTCTAAACCATAATAAGCATCTCCATTTGTCTTTATTTGTTCTTCTAAATCATCTCGAAGTTTTTCCAGTACAGCATACCCATTTGAACCCATTTCCTTGATCAAAGTTTCAAAAAAATTTAGATGGCCCTCCTTTTGAGATCCCAGATACGGATTAAACCTCATGTGCCAATTCCAAAGTTCCTGCAAATTGATGAGAAGTGGCCTTAAATCGCCTTTGCTCACAAATTTTCCAAAACCAGCATCGATGAAGAAAATATCATTCTCATTTGTCACCAAAATATCATCCAAATCTTTGGCATCATAACCAAGCCCGTTCAACTTAAACCATGCTTCTAATAAAAGAATTACACTCCGCAACATCAAGACCTCTGTTTCTTCGGCGGATTGTTCTTTTTTGATTTGTTCCAAAGTCTCGCCCTCTTGCCATGATCTTAATTGAAAGAAAATATCTTCAAAACCTACTTTAGATGTGTGCTTTTTTGGAATTGCATTTTGAAATCGTTTGAAAAATAAAGCACGTGAAAAATGTTTTACAAAAAAATCGTCTTTTGAATATCTTTTTGTAATCTCTGATTCCGCACGAAGTCCCTTTTCTAAAAATTCCGGTTCAAGACCTGCACTTTTCCAGCCAAATTGAGCGGGTATGACATTCAAGCTATAACTTTTAATCGTTACTCTTCCATTGATTTTAAACTGAACGTCTAATTTAAAAACAGTACGGTGATGACCTTTCAAATCCAGATTGTGAATTGAGAATCTAAAATTTCGTATGGTGGAATCTCCAATATCTTCTTGAATTGCCTGAATGAGATCCGGGTCCTTCAAAAATAAATTGAGATATTTTCTGATGACCATGGCTCGTTTCAAATTTCGCTGTTCATACAAATATTTCCACCATCCTTTTTTAGTGATTTTTATTTTAATTGTTTTATTATCTCGAAGTTCAGAACGCAATAAGCCGAGGAGAGTTTCTGCCAATTTGTTCACATATTGAAGATCTTCTTTGTAATACTTTTTAGGATTTTTTAGATAAGGCTCTGGTATATGAAAATGTTCTATTTGGAATGCAACTGGTTTTTGTGTAACTCGACCGTACCATGGAGATTCGGGAACAGATCTAATCACAGTGGGACGATCATCCACCAACATGGCATACCCGAGGAGAGCAACGTCCTTTCCATCATCGAAAATTCCATACTGATCGTGATATGCATGCCAATTTCTCTGATTGACTCGCTTATGAATTGCTAACCATTCCCGCCAAATCGCTTCCGTTTGATTGGGCGTATAATTTTCTTTTGTAATCACCAAATCAAAATACGGGGTCATTTGCGGAAAATTGCGAAAGAAAATATTAGGACCCGCCTTACCCGCTGCTGTCCAAAGAACGAGTCGAATTCCGTTCGATTTTAAAATTCGTAATTGTTCTTCAATCCCTGGTCTTAGAATCTTTTTATCCCCGTCGGTCAGTATTCCATCCATATCAAAAGCAATTGTTTTTATTTTCTTAGAAATGGCTTTTTCTTTCTTAATAAAATTGCGGTTAAAAATGCTACCCTCCAAAAGTGGAATGCGCAGTTCAGACCGCCGATCGGTTTGATCAGCGCGCTGAACAGTGCTCGACTCGAATGGAGTCGAGCGCAGCTCGGAACAGTAAAAAACGCCGGAAGCGACGACGGCTGTTGCTTGGTTATTAATTTGAAATGAGTATTCATCTTCTTCCGCCGGAGGATTTTGCCGTTTGTAAACATAAATGGAATAACCAACTAATGGCGAATCGGATGGAAAATCTTGCTGCCGCCGGCTCGAATCAAAAATCTTTATGATTTCAGCTTCGATGACTGGGCGCACAATTCCTTTCCTCACTAATTCTGGCTCGATTTTCATTTCATCCGCAAATGTAAGTTCTCTAAGTTCAGAACGGATTTTTTTGCTTTTTTGGTTGACAACGTAATCAGTTCCGCTTAGAATTTCATTCCCCACGTTTGAAAAACGATTCCATAAATGATTTAAAAGGAGTGCTGCCATGAAGAAAGAAAAACCTTCCAAAGAGAACCAAAAATCAGACCACTTTACACCAACCGAAGTCGGGACGATGCTGGAGAACATCCATAAGGAAATTAAGACAATCGCAGAAGGCCATACCGATATTGACAAAAGACTCGAGAAAGTTGAAGTTGAAGTCCATGGAAATTCAAGACGGCTTGATAGGGTTGATCTTCGTTTACTCGTTATCGAAGGAAGGACTGAGCGGTTGGAAGATGCGCTATCGAAAACTCGCAAAGAATTGAAAGAAACGCGCCAGGAATTAAAAACAGAAATCAACCAAGTTGGAACGGAACTGGGAGCAAAGATCGACCGGCTGGATTCGCGCCTTGGAGTCGTTGAATCCGTTAAGACGTCAAGTTGATCGTTGGACATTGAACTCTTCCGCAGTTCGGCCCTCACCTTCATTGATTTTGAATCTATTGAGGGTGAGGACAGTCCCAAGCCTCTATTGATAAATCTATTGAAGCTTGGGGCGGACTTTTGAGCCAATCGCTCAAAAGCCGATGCAGTGCCAGATCCCGCTCGGATCTGGCGCAATTCGGGGCGGTTTTTATCTCTGTCTTCCCAATCTTGAATTATTTTTTGAACGTGCGAAAGCAATCTCTTCGCCGAGCGGCGATAAGTTTCGGCAACAGGAATATTTCCCTGCTGAAGAACCTCCACGATTTTGGGATTAATTCCGCTTCTTGATTTTACGAACCGCTCAAATTCAGAAAAAACAAAAAGTCCGTACGTTTTGACAACTGCTTCCGCTGCCGGGCCTTCATTCCATTTATGACTTAAGAAAATAGGAAGATTTTTCCGAATGAAAAATTTTAGTTTCTCTGCAATCAGCTGCTCAGGATGATCATCCGCATCAAAAAGCCCTTTCAATTCTTCAAGCATCGTATCGATGATTCCCTTTGATTCAAGAGACAATTTTCCCGCTTGATATGCTTTCTTCATTTCGTCAGCTGAAGATATCCCGGATTCACGAATTTTTTTAGCATAATGATATTGCTTGATGGATTCGTAATATTCGGGGGAGACAAAAACTGCCGTCATCCATTCAAGATCTGTGTCGAACGTCGCAAGAAAACGGCTCATGTCTTGATTTGGCCACTCGACTTTATCAAGAGACATAAAACGAGAGATTTCTTCTCCGTAAATCTTTCTCACTTTTTGATCGAGTTCTTTAAACTCGTGTTCAATTGAAAGTTTCACCACTTTGACACCCCACGCTTCACGTATCACCATCGAACCAAAGGTCTCAAGAAATGCTTGCTGTGAACCCAATTCTTGAAGCGCCGAAAATCGGCCATGGAGAAGTTTTGGATTCACAAAAATATTAATTTGGCCGGGACGATCAGGATGGAAATCCTTGTAAATCAAATCACCTTTCCGATTTTCAGGAACTTCCTTTGCTTGATCAACGAGTTTGGCATATTCATCTAAAACTTTCCTATCTTCATCCGAAGCCACAGTTTCTTTGGTAAGTTGTATTGTCATGTGAAGCAAAGCCTTCGCATTTTCAAGTGTCGGTTCCGATTTAAATTTTCGCCAAGGTTCATCAGATTTTACTGAGAAATGGACAGCAACCGGAATACCAATGAGAGCAACCAGTCCAAGCGCCAAACCGCCAACCAAAACCCAGCGGCGCGGAACACCGGATCTTTTCTGCTGCCGCGATTCTTGCGCCTCCGAACGTAATTCCGACCGGAGTTTTTGATTCCATTCATCAACCAATTTATAAACTTCTGGCGCCAGCTCACGTGCTACGTTTCGGAAAATTTCTGTTTTCGGAAGAATACCTTGCTGAATCAATTGAAATACTTTGGGATCTATTCCTTCCTTCCCGCCTGTCGAATTAAAACGATCTGCTTCAAGTTGATAATAAAGAGTGTAAACCAAGCTCGTATCACTTCTTCCCTCTTTTGTAAATGCACGCAAAAATGTCGTCAAAAGGCCCGACATGTGAAATGCTAGCTGCATTTCACGACGATTTCGTAACTGAAAATCTTCTTGATGGATCCAATGCGAATCCGTAATTGATTGATCTTTTGCAAATGGTTTCAATTCCTGTTCCAGGCGTTCTACAGAATAAAGTTTTTGATTCTGTGCCCATTCCAAAAACTGAGTTCTTTTTTTCACTTCAAAAAGTTCACCGGCCAAAAGAATCGCTAGAAGTTGGCGAATCAAATTTTCGTTTTCTTTTAAGAGGGATGTAATATCATTTTGACCTTTGAGAATTGCTTCATTCGCTTTTGATTTCAGTAAATCAAAATTAACTTTAAATGATGTATCTTGATCTCCACTCACGCGATAGGCTTCTAAACCCCATGCTTCTTGAACAATGGTTGCAACATAATTTTCAATAAAAAATGATTCTGATTGAGTTTTTCTCGCCTTTTCGAATTCTAAGTGTGCATAAGGAACATTGATCCAAATTTGAATCTTTCCTGTATTTAATCTAACTTTAGCAAATGGTGCTTCGCTAAGCATCTTAGAATCTGCTACTTCGGAAGTTTTGAATGCTTCCGCATAACGTTCGATCACATCCAATCTTGGATAATGGTGTGTACGCAACCAATCGATTGCAAGATGTACCATACTTTGAACACCTTCAAGCGTTTCCGGAAAATCATGTTCGTACCACTTCTTTGGAACTGGCGCAGAAGATGCAATAAGCCGCCAAACAATACCAATACCCGTTGCCAGCGCACCAATTCCAAGACCGGTTCCAATTAAGACATCGCGCCTTCGCCAAAGTGGAATGGTTTGATTGTCATTATTGGTCGCCCTTGGATTTATTTCCTGCACTTTTTTTCTTTTTGACTTCCTCGCGCGCAGCTCGGTCCTCACCTTCCTTGATTTTAAATTGATTGTAGGTGAGGGCTGTCCCAAGCCTTCATCAATTAATCTATAGAAGCTTGGGGCGGACTTTTGAGCCGATCGCTCAAAAGCCGAAGTAGTGCCAGATCCCGCTCGGATCTGGCGGAGTTCAGACCGGGATTCTCGCATTTTTTCCCAACGGCGAACAATTTCTTCCAACTTTGGAAGCATGTGATTGCTCAACCACCGGAACAGCTCAGGAGAAATGTCCATATTTTTAACGGATAAATCAACGATTCGCGGGGAGAGACCCTCCGTTCCTTTTGTATTCATGTAACGTTCAAATTGAAGCAGCGTAAAAAAACCCAAAATATTAATTTGTTCCTGATTTCTCCTCTGCCCGCTCAGAAAAGTTGGCAAATAGTAAGGAAGAATGTCTTTTAATTCAATCATTAACATTTCATTTGGAGAAAGATGCATAGAAAAATTCGGCCGATAATGAACCGCCGCGGCTTTTAATGTGGGATGTTTTTGATTCTTATTCTCAATTCCTAAGTTGACGGACTCGATGGAATAAATCCCCTTTTCAGTTGCCCATTTCAAAACTTCAAATTGTTTTTTGTGCTCATAAAATTCCAATGCCAACATCACGGCAGCAAATGACTCAATTTCTGTTTGATATTTTGTTAGAAATCTCGACAATTCCGGGTTTTGCCTTTGAATTAATTCCGTTGGTAAAATCTTCTGACCCTCTTCCACCAAAATCTCTTTTGCTCTGGCAATGGTAAGTGCCGTATCAGAACCCGACACGGAAATAATCTCAAGACCCCAAGCTTCTCTGGCGACAAGAGTGGCAAAAGTTTCTAAGAAATATTCTTCTGAATCGACAGCTTGCACAACCTGCATTAAGTTGTAAACACCTTGAGAATTAATAAAAACGGTTAACTTCTTTGTTTGGGAGTTTATTGTTTTTCCAAAAATTTTTTCTCCTAAATCGAATTCTGTAGCATCTGCCAATGCTTGCCTATAACGATTCAAAACACCCGAATCGGGATAATCATTGGCTTTCAAATACTCAATCGCAATAAGAACTGATTTTTTGGCACTTTCCAAGGTTGGTTGGATTTGATGATTTGAAGAAGCCCATTTTTTTCTTATTTGTGCCAGCCGCTCCTTCGTTCTCTGAGAATGAATTCGAATTCCCCAAGCTACAAGTCCTCCTAACCCGACTAGCGTTACTCCGCTTAAAAGCCACCAGAAACTTTTCCGCCGGGTGATACGGAATTCGCTTTTCTCTTGATATGTTTCTCCTGTCTTGCCTTTCTTCACACGGAGTTCGGAACGATGGGAAGAAGCGATTGCTTCAATTTCGCGGAGATAGCTTTCACTGTCAAGTGCGTCGGGTTCACGCGCAATCCGATTGTTTAATTGCAGAATTCGGTAAATCACACCATTTGGATCAAACGATACGGGACGATTGAGAACTAAAAAATCCTGACCGGATCTTAAATTCATAATCGAAGATGTTTCTTCAAAAACATGGGAAGTAAGATCGATCTCTTTTGCAACATCGGCACCAAAGTAACCAATCAAGAAATGTTTCCACCCTTCTATTGCCAAATATGGATCTTTCATAGCGTGCAGCATGACTACTTTGTGCAAAGCATAATCTAGATCGCCAAATTGAAGGCCCAAAAATTGAGCATCACTTAGTTGGTCTAACTGTCTGTTTTTGGCGGGATCCAAATCGTGAATGGTTGGAAACTCACCAATCGAAAGATTCTCAGAATGTAAAAAGAAATGAATGAAACCGCGTTCATGCATCACACGCAATGCTTTACCCCACATTTCTGTCATTTTCAAAAAATTGGTGCCGTCTCTGACGCGAAGACGCGCCTTTTCAGAAACACCCAACATGACAAAGCCCACGGATTCATCTCTGAATTCAGCATTTGGAAATAAACCAATCGCAAGCGGCGTTTTAACGTGCGCAGATTGATTAAAAATCACATCCTGATATAGCAAATGGGTATTGACGAACTCTCTGAGCGCTGCATTAGCAACCATCGCTCCCTCAGGACTTGGAGGATGTTCCTGTAAAACATAGCGTCCATCCTGAGTAACAGAAAAATGATGTGGCGCATAACCCTCTCCAACATGCATGCGCAAATACGATCTCTCATTAAAAGAAACGCGTTTCAACTGAACAGCAGTAATTAATTCACCGTATTGATTCACAAATGGATCTTTCAAATTAATAAGATCGTTTTTTGATTCGTATTTCTGCGTTTCATTCTTCATGAGCTTTTCACGAACTCTCACCCAGTCACGTTCAGAAATTGCTGATTGATGAGCAATATAACGACGAAGAACAACTTTTCTATCACCGTGCAGAAATTCCGGTTTTGCGGAAATTTGATTCATTACCGCTTTAAGATTATGATCCAAAGAAATATCATCAAAAAGCGTTTCCGGTCTTCGCAATTCGGAGCGGTAGTTTTCGCGCAAATATTTCGGGAGAATTTCGGGAGCCAATCCGAGCATCCGCCGGAGCTCGGCGCGGGAAATTCCGATAGACGATGGATGAGGGATCATGGACGAAGCATTGCTGCTATCTTTCGTTGCAAGAAACGCCCACCAGTACCAATCAATATTGACACCTATGTTCCTACGATCCGGTGACAAAAATAACTTCTCAGGTTTATATCCATTATCTTGCAACTCTTTATCTATTTCCTTTGCGTCAAAACCATTCAAAATATCTCCCGATGCGCGCTCAGTTTCAGTCGCATAACCTCCCGCCACGATGACTATTTTGGCATTTGGATATTTCAGAAGTAACGATGCCAGATGACTCTGCAAGCCAAGAGTGCTGTGATTAATCATAATCATATCAACAGAAGCAGATTCCTGAATTGTCATGGTTGTATAATTACCAGAAAAAAATTTGATTCTATTATCTACCCGATTGAGCTTTGCATTCTGACGGGCAAGCCGGATAACATCTCGATTCCAATCAATTGCAATGACTTTTGCTCCTGATTTGGCGGCTTGAATGGCTAAAATTCCATCACCGGTGCCAGCATCAAGCAGAACTTTTCCATTAAGGTCAAGTTTGCTTAAAGCAAACGAAATGGCGTTTGCTCCGGGGTGAGGTATGTTAGAATCAATGGCTACTTTTAGATGCTCGAATGCTCTTTCATACCAATTAAATGAAATGAAAACCCGATGGGGATATTCATCCTCGCCGTTTCCTTCATCCATATATCTCCAACCCCGACCCCAAAAAAATCCTCTTTTTTGAAATGGACTGATCATGAGAATAGGTTCAAGATTTAACTGACGTGCGTCTTGCCGTAATCGTTCAAAGTCTTTTTCGTTGCCGTACTTGACGTAATAATTTCCCATAATGTTCGGCTGCTCCTCGGAACGCCGTTCCATTTGAGGTAATTGTATGACTTCAAGATTAGATACGGTTTTATCCATGCGCAGTTCGGTTCGGGATTTTTCGATTTCTTGCGGTTTCAAAGCATTCGGATTCGCTGGATTAACCAACTCCGGAATCGCAAGCCTTAGCAATTCCGCAGGGCTTTCTCGCTTTCTGAAATAAGGGCGGGGATGTTTGATGAGTGTCAATAATCCACCTCTTTCATAGAAGAAAACAAGCTGGCCATTAGAGGGAAATTTTTCTTTGTCTCGCGATTTGTAACTATTCACATATTTGCGATATAGGTTGGCCATTCTCTTAATGTCATTGTGCTTTCTAGCCTTCTTGAATCCGGGAATTGCATCCAAAGCAAGCAAAATGTGGTACTTGGCGTTTTCAGATTCAGTCCAATAACTGCGCTCCACTTCCAAAGGATCAAGTGCATCCGGGTTTCTCACGTCAATTAATTCCGGAAGGATAAGCCGAAGCAGCACTCCGGGGCTGAGTTTTTTTGGAAGATAAGAATATGTATTCGTCATCAATCCATCTAAACCACCCGTTTCACGAAAAAAAGTAAGTTGCGAATCAAATTTATACCTTTTCCGATTCTTCGGTTTGTATCTGATCACGTAACGCCGGTACAAGTTGGCCATTCGTTTAATGTCACCACGCTCTCTTGCACGTTTAAAACCGCGAATGGTGTCTAAAGTAGCCAGAATGAGGTTTTGAGCTGTTTGCTTGGAATTCAAAACACCGTAAGGTTTCCTTGCTCTTGGCTTCTGAATCACTTTACGGGCTTCATCGTAAGTTAGAGCAAAATAATCCACTGAACGTGCGCCTTGGAACGTGATATAGCCGGACATGATGTAATGATAGCTGCGGGGCCCTAGATTAAATAGGTCAAGCGTGGCAGAATAGCCTCTTTGTTGGTAGCTCTCGGCTAAACTTTCAGGACTCGGAAGGTTTGATTGACGAGCTCTCAACTCAGCACGCAATTCGGAATGGGAATTTGGCTGCAAATATTTCGGGAGAATTTCAGGCTGCATTCCAAGCATCCGCCGGAGCTCGGCGCGATTTTTAACTGTATTAGCAAATGACCTTTGATGAGCAGAGGACGAGCGGTATTTTTGAATGGAAGAAGCGATTAAACTTGCGTCGCTATAACTGACGGTGCTTGTAAATGAAAAGATCAGGACAGTCACTGCTGCGATAAATTTTAAGTGAACTGTGACACTTCTTTTTTCACCATGAATTCTCACGTGAGGTAAAAATCTCCTTATAAGCGGAACATTCTTTGCTTATAAAGTTTATCATGACTTTTTAAATAATTCAAATAAGTTATCAGATATAGATTAACGACATAAGTTATTGATATCAAAAAGCTTATGTATTTTTTTTTAAGTTTTTGATAAATTAGGGTGAGAATGACTAGAAAAAAATGTTCTAACTAAGCAGTGAAATCAACAGAATAAACATCCATTTCGCGGCGCTTGGCATGAGCACCGGGAATGAATGAAAATCCTTTTTTGATGTAATGCGCGGTAAAAACCCGGCGGAAGCGGGTTTTGCTGAGATTGTCTTCTGAGCCATGAACAATATGGCCGTGAATAAACATAACAGAACCTGCCGGGTTTTTTAAATACACTTTCTCGTAACCTTTCGGAACCATACAAGCCAGGCCGCGATCATTTTTAAAATCTCCCACGTTCGTCTTTCTTCTTTCCTCATCTTCAATCACCGGCAAAAGAGGTTCGCGGTGTGACCCCGGATATGCAACAAGCCCGCCATTCTCCCGATCGGTATCCTCGAGAGGAATCCACGCACCAATATAAGCTCCGTATTCGGATTGCCCGTAAAAATTGTCTTGATGTAAATCCCTGCCGGCGGAACCGGGCGGGCGATAAAACAGCATGCTCTGCAGTGCACTGATTTTGGTTTGTTGAATGGCTTCCAGGTAAGCGATGATTAGCTTGTGGCGCATAAGTTTTGCAAAAGCAGGATTCGTCCGATCCGGATTCATTGCATTGGCATATTTGTTTTTTTGGCTCTCCGCAAACGCATCAGCTTCACGAAGGTAACTGCTGCATTCCGCTTGAGTTAAAACACCTTTTACAATGCAGAATCCATGTTCGTGATAAAATGCGATCAATTCGGCATCGATCAGGCAGGAATCTTGTGTGTGTATTTGATTGTTTTTTGAAACCTTTGCACGATCATTCATCAAAACCAACCGTTTTCCGAATGCGCAAAACCTGCTCGCCAATCATCCGAGCCGTGTCCTCATAAGAAATTTCATCCGTGTTGACTACGAGATTGTAAAGAAGCGGATCATCAATAACACGGTTGAAATGCTTTTTGAGATATTCCGCCCGGCCGCGATCTTCCTTTCTGATCATCTCCGCTGCCTGCTCCTGCCCTAAATGATAATACGCTTGAGTATGCCGAACGCGCTTCTTCAGAGAGCCGACCAGACGCACATGAAAGCCGGGCGAAAGTTTTCGGGTAATAACATTGGCGCCGCGCCCCACCAAAACAACATCTCCCATCTGCGCTAAACGAAGAATGGTTTCGCTCGTCCGATGCACCAACGTCCACTCAGAAGGCCGAAGGTCAAACAATTCTTCAAAAAAACTTTGCGTTTCTGAAATTTTATCTTCCGCCATATATTTCTCGATCGTTTTCGGAAGATCATGTTCTTCAAGCGCTCTTTGGACCAGATTTTTATCAAATACCGTCCACGGACAAGTTGCTTCCTTGTCTTTTTCACGCAAAAATCGAACCAGCTTTTCACCCACCGTAATCCCGCCTGCACCTGTTTCGCGAGATATGGTGATAAAAGGCTGGATGAGTCTCTTTTTTTTATTTTGCAGAGCGTCTTCCGCGCACCTGCACTGACAATCAAGATACGTCCTGCAGACATCGATGGATTTTAAGGTTGTCATGACGGTCCCTCCTTTTCCGAGTGCACACTCAGCTTAAGCATCTTTTGATTAATTCTTTTCTTTCTTCCAAATGAAGGTCGCGGTCAATCGCTTGATAAAGGCACTCGCTTTCGACTTGGAAATGATTTCTGAGCAAATAAATCAAATAGGTTCCATGCTCGTTTAATTTTTCAATTTCCCTAATTTGATGATTACCGGTTTTTTCCCTTGAAATATTTTTCAAAGATTTCGAAAAATTCCGAAGGCAATTTCTAAAATCCTGATGCTCAGACCTTAAAAGCCCAATGACGGATTCCAACTTCGGCAAATGAACAATCAAAAATGGAAATAATATTTTGTCTTCCATTTTGAAATGATCCATTAACCGGCAATTAAAATAATCTAGGAGAGCCAATGCTCCTTTTAAATTCTTGCCGCGGGAGGTTTTACCTTCGTAGCGGAAATCGGCGAGAATTTTTTCAAGAAGCTCCAGTTTTTGCAATGTTTCCTCGTGGCACCCATCGAAAAGCGCCTCCGCGTTTTTAGGAATCGGACGATGCTGAGCAGCCATTTCATTCTCCCTTTGTTAATGAAATAATACCAGAGTTCAGAATGGGTGTCAGTGACAGTGGTCACACAGTAGAAAAAGGGAGAACCGCGGTGGATGTTTAAGAAAGCAGCTTTTCTAAGCCGGTTTTGTTGCAGATAATGATTTGACGGGGCTTGATATCGATTAATTTTGCCCGTTTAAGCTGATAAAGCTGTCTCGCTACGGTTTCTCTTGCCGTCCCGATGCGTTGGGCGATTTCCTCACGGGTAAAAGGAATGAACAGTATATCTTTTTTACTCTCACTTCCCTTTTGTTCTGCAAGCATATCGAGCAGGAATCGAATCAGCCGCTTTTTGGCATCTTTCAATGACACTTCTTCAATAAGAGCGCTAAAACACCGAAGTCTTTCGGCAAATATTTTGTTTAAGGTATGAGCCACTTTTGAATTCGTTTGGACCATTCGAACATAATCTTCGCGGGATAAAAACCAAACGGTACACGACGTCATTGCTTCGGCAGTCGAACTGCAGGACCAAACTGCGGAACCCGGATTGCACGCACACGTATCACCCGGTTCTAATGTTTCCAAAATTTGTTCGCGGCCGGAAGAAGAAAACCGGTACAGCTTGACGCGGCCGGACTGAACGATAAACACCCGTTCGCAGGATCTTTCCTCCAAAAAGAGCATTTCCCCTCTTTCAAATTTTTTTTCCAGGAGACAATTTTTAATTGCCTTTAGTTCATTCTCAGAGAGACCTTGAAATAAAGCAATATCTTTCATTGAAAGCGTAATGGTTATTCTCCTTTTCGATTTTTATAAGCGTAAAGCCATTGAGACTCGCCGGAACCAATGTTGCGGACCGAATGACAAACCCGTGCCGGGATCAGAACCTCTTCGCCCGTTTTTAAATGAACTTTTTTTCCCTTCATTTCAAGTTCCACGTCACCTGAAACCACCATGAAAAGTTCATCCGCATCATGGATATAATTTTCCCAGACCTGCCCCAGCGGATCGACCCAAAGCCCTCCGCTGAATCCTCTTTTGAGCCAATCTTTTTGAATTTCCTCAATCTTCATTTTAGGACAAAATGGAATTCGTTAGTTTGGAAAAAAGTTGTCTGTAAAGTTTGTAGTCGGAATTACTGAAACACACAAAAATAACTTTTTCGATTTTGTGATATTTTGAAAGTGTTGTTCGAACTGTTTCAATTGCAATTTGAGCGGCGCGTTCGATCGGAAACCGGTAAGCGCCGGTGCTGATGGAAGGAAATGCAATGGTTCGAATCCTGTGTTCGGAAGCAAGTTTGAGCGAATTTTTGTAACAATTGCCAAGAAGTTCGTCTTCACCGGATTTGCCTCCGCACCAGACCGGCCCGACGGTATGAATGACAAATTTGGCGCTCAGGCGGTACCCGTTTGTTATTTTGGCTTCACCTGTTTGACATCCGCAAAGCGTCCGGCATTCGCTCAAAAGTTCTTTCCCTGCCGCACGGTGAATGGCACCGTCGACACCGCCGCCGCCAAGAAGTGAGCGATTGGCAGCGTTTACAATGGCATCCACCTGCAGTTGGGTGATATCCCCGAGGAGGATTTCAATCCTCATAGCGGCAAGGATTTGTAGGGGCGACCCCCCGTGTGGTCGCCCGTTTATAAATAATTGATTGAAACATGCGGGCAGGCACAGGGGCCTGCCCCAACGATCGATTTTACGTTTCGCTCGGCATGTACTTTTGCTGATAGATGGTAATCAAAGCAAAGAAGAGCGAAAGGACAACCGGCGCAATAAAAATTCCCATCAGGCCATAAATTTTAATTCCGCCCATCACCCCGAAAAAAAGAAGAAAATAAGGGAGCTTTGTTTTTTTCCCGATTAAAGCCGGCTTCAAAATATTATCGGCAAGGCTGATGACCAGGGTCCCTAAAATCAACAGGATAACGGCCTTCACATATTCACCGGAAGCGGCCAAATAAAAAACATATGGAAACCAGACAAAAGAAGCGCCCACCACGGGAATCATGGTTGCAATAAAAGTAGCTCCTGCAAAGAAAATAGGAATCGGCAGCCCCAGCATCCAAAAAATGACTCCGGCCAAGACAGCCTGCGTCAAGCTCGTAAGCAACTGGCCTCGAATCACAGCCGCAAATGTTTCATTAATTTGCCTAAAAATGAATTTTTTATTTCTTTCTTCAAGCGGTGCAATTTTATAAATGAAACGATAAATTTCCTCTCCGTCAAGCAGGAAAACAAATAAAAGAACAAAGGTTAAAAATAAATTTAAAACCACAAAAAAGAAATTTCTCGTCAGGGTACCGACCTGCACGGTTCCAAACACTCCGACTGCTCGTGCCGTATTCAATACCCATTCCGCAATATTTTGTTTCAATGGTTCCCATGCGCCCATGCGCGCTTCAATGCTTTGGACAAAGCTGACCGAACGGATTTGTTCAATCAACTTTTCAAGGTGTCCTTCCCGGACGTACGTTGAAGCGGATTGATATAATTCGATTGCTTGCGCCGTCATACTGGCAAGCATGAATGCAACCGGGGGGACTACAATGAGAAAAACAAAAATCGTCATCAAAGCTGCCGAGACGACTTCGCGGGCTTTGATGGCTTGCTTCACCTTTTGATAAATGGGATAAAACGCAAACGCGAGAATTCCGCCCCAGAAAATGGCCCGGTAAAAAACGGAGAAAATTCGGAAAATTTCATAGACCGCAAAAAGCATTAAAGCGATAAAGAAAAGTGAGATCAATTGATCGCGTGTCATGGGTTATTAGTTTATCAATTTATCGCCATTTCGAAAACACATTTTATACAGGCAACTTTTCAAGAACATCTGTAACCGCATTTCCCATTTTTTGGTAGCCTTCGATATCCGGATGAAGTCCGTCACTTGTGCTGACTAAACGGCCAGGATTTTCGGGGTCTTCGACGGCATGATACGTGTCGCAAAAGCCAAGATGATGTTCCAAACTATAAGAGCGTATCCAGTCGTTCACTTTCTTCATCCGGCGCCTGATTTCATCACTTGATCGATCATAAGGAAGAACGGTGCAAGCAATCACTTTGATCCCGTTTCTCTCTGCCAATTCGTATATTTTTTTCAAATAGTCGGCTACCCAATCCGCCGAATGACCTTGGTATAAATCATTGACGCCGGCAAGAACGATCACGATATCAAGTTTGGGTTCAACGGATTTGACCGGTTGAATCGGTTTTTTATTTTGTACATGACCGGGTTTGACTTGTTTAATTTGATCATTCAAATCGTTGATCCATTTTTCAAATCTTCTTAAAATTTCATCGGATCTTTCGCCGTTCACACCGTGATTTTCCACGTTCCATTCCGGGTGGCGTTTCATCATCCAATAAACATATTGGCTCTCCGGATTCCCGCTGCCATCCGGAGGAGCTTCGATTGGCGATTTAAAATTCGGGGTTCCTGCGGTTGTCGAATCTCCAAGCGCAATCATCCTGATCGGAGAAGCCGAATAAGAAAGAGAAAAATGAGCAATCGAAAAAAAACTGATGAAAAGAAAAACAATTTGAAAGAAAATTTTTTTATGCATTCAGTCTATTTTTTATTATTTGGCAATGGCTTCGATTTCAATTTCAATCGGAATTTCATAACCAAGCATCATACCCACTTGATCGATTTCCTTGTTGTAGGTAATTCCAAAAACCCTGCGGTCAATTAACGCCGTTGCCGAAAACCCCACGCGCCGGCCGCCGGATGAATCGTTTGAGGTTCCGTGAAACACATAATTAAGTTCGATTTCTTTCGTGACACCGTGCATGGTTAAGTCCCCGATAAGTTTGCTTCCCTCAATTTTTGTGCTGACAAATGTGATGGTTGGAAATTGCTTCACATCAAAAAAATCAGTACTCATTAAGTGATTGTCACGCTTGTCATTGTTTGTATGAATGCTCGACGCGCCAATGGTTGCCTTCGTGCTCGAGTACAAAAGATCGTTCACATCAAATTGAATCGTTCCTTCAAATGTCGTAAATTCCCCTTTCACAATGGAAACGAGGTGTCTCACTTTAAACGCGACACTCGAATGAGCGTTATCAATCACATAGGTTTCAATTCCCGTTAATTGGCTTTGAATTTCTTTGGACAATTTTTTTTGAATCTTGGTTTCTTTTTGAGTTTCATTCAAAAGCATGGATGGTTTCGCTTCGAGAAGCTTCGCGGAATCTTTTTTCCGGAGTTTTTCCTGAAGAGTTTCAACTTTTGAATGTTGAGATCCGGATTCCGGTTCAGCCGGATGCAACAGGGGTCCCGAAAAAATCGTAAAACTTAGAATAAAAACAAAGTTCAAAATCCATTTTTTCATATTCACCTCACGTTGACGGTTTACTGATGAACCAATGATTTAATGACAATCCGCCGGCCGCACGCACGGCAATCCATATGGGAACCGCAAAAAGAAGGAGAAACCTGAACTGGCTGGCCGCACACACAAGAAAATGTTTCCCATCCCGTCCCTTTTCTCACATATTCAATCGGGGCTGAGTGAGCTGCCGTTTCTTTTGGTTGACCGGTTCCCGGAACCTGAAGTTCGTGCCAGCACTTCGGACAGATAATTTTTTCCCTTTTGAAATCAGCCGGAACTTTGATGCGAAGGCCGCAGTTACAAGTCAAAAACCGGTATTGATTGACCGCGCGGATTAAATCTCCAAGCTCTCTTGTTTCTTCCTTTTTATCGAGTTTTTTTGATAAATCCTCAAGCGGCTGATTGCTGTGAGTCCGATCAGCTGGGGCCGTTGACGCCGGATCGGCTTTCCGGATTGGAATTTTCTCATCTGATTTGAACTCGGATTTCGGAATGATTCCCGCGGATTTTCCGTGAACGTTCGAAAAAGCATTTTCATAATCTGAAAAGCCTGCGCCTTCGGTCATGCGCCGTAAAATTTTAATTCTTTCCAAAATGGGCGGATGCGTACTTGTTAAACTGCTGAGCTCGATCCCTTCTTTCTTGAAGGGATCTGCAATGTACATCGGGGCGGTCGCCTGGTTCGCCGAAGAAAGGGTTTCTTCCGATTGCGCAATCTTCTCAAGCGCGGACGCCAGTCCTTCCGGATATCTTGTCAAACGCGCTCCGCATGCGTCCGCTAAATATTCCCGTTTTCTCGACAAAGCAAAATACAAAAGCCGCACAAAAATGGGTGCTAGAATTGCCGCAATGACTGCTAGCACAATGAAAAAAACCTGAGTCTGCCCGCCGCCTCTCGAACTTCCGGAACGATATCTGGATGATGAAAAAGAGGATCTGTACATCCCCCGAAAAAACATGTCAGAAATCATCACAATACTTCCCAGCAAAACGCCCGCGCATGTCATATACAAAATATCCCGGTTGAGGACATGCGACATTTCATGCGCAACCACTCCCTGCAACTCATCCCGGTTTAATTTTGAAAGCAGCCCCGCGGTAACCGCAACGGAACTGTGTTCCGGATTCCTTCCGGTTGCGAATGCGTTTGGCGCAGCTTCGTCAATGATGTAAATTTTGGGAACGGCGGGCAGATTTGCCGCGATTTTCATTTCTTCAACCACATTAAAAAGCTGCGGATGAATATCGCGTGACACTTCTTTGGCGTTGCTTGCGGAAAGCAGAATGGAATCACCGGAGAAAAAACTAACGAGCGACAAAATGATCCAGATGAAGGACGAAATGAAAAGACCGAATAATCCGCCTTCGGCCGGATCGGCAGCCGCGCCAATAAAATAACCAAGCGTCAAAAGGCACGCAGCCATTCCTATAAATAAGAACACCGATTTTCGTTTGTTTGCTTGAATCAGTTCCCACATGGGCGGTTCATGCTCCCTGTACTTTGTTCTCCTAAGAAAAATTTACTTTTGGCGCTTCTTTTTCCGACTTGTCTTCGAGTTCAAAAAATTCGCTTGGCGCAAAGTGAAACATACTAGCAATGACATTGGAAGGAACCATTTGAATTTTATTGTTGTAAAAAAGAACCTGATCATTATAGCTTTGGCGCGCAAATGCAATCCGGTTCTCGGTCGAGCTTAATTCCTCCTGCAGCGATAAGAAATTTTGATTCGCTTTTAAATCGGGATAATTCTCAACGGTCACCAAAAATTTTCCAATGGCGCCGCTCAAAGCATTCTCTGCCCTTGCTTTATCCGGAATGCTCTCCGCGCCCATTGCACGGCTTCTTGCGTTTGTGATATTCTCCAATGTCTCACGCTCATGTTTCATATAACCCTTTGCGGTTTCCACCAAATTAGGGATTAAATCATGGCGCCTTTTCAATTGAACATCAATTTGAGACCAGCCGTTTTTTACCTGATTTCGGAGGCCCACCAAAGAATTAAAAAGCCCGGCCACAAACAAAATTCCCAAAACCAAAATTCCAACAATAACCATTCCAATTGTCATGTGAAACCTCTTTCAGTTATCAAACTCGTTTTCCAAAGATCTCTTTTAAAAAATGAATGACTTCTTTTGTGCCGCTTGCATTTTCGTCTTTTAAAATTGCTTGAAGTTCATCCCTATCAAACCACATCCCGTGATTTTGCTTACACCGATCGATTCGAACGTCATGATTGTGCCCGCCCAGCACTTTTTTCATTTTCTTTGAACACATGGGGCACTTCCGCTTGGTTTCTTTACTTTTGTTTTCAATCTGAAATGATTCAAGCAAATTGTTCTTCTCTCTTTCATTCCCAAGCAAAAGTTCTAATTCTCCGCCGTCGAACCAAATTCCTCCGCAGGAAACACAGTGATCGACTTCCACGCGGTCAAGCTCTATCACAATCATCACGTCACGACAAGCGGGACAATTCATAATTTCAACCGTTCTCCAAAAATATCGCCTGATTTTCCAAAGAGTGAAATATCCGCAATGGGACTGAGTGCGGTCGGTTCAATATTGATTTCCACAAGGAACGCGCCTTCGTATTTCGCTTCCCGGACGAAACTTGCGGCCGGTTCCACAACTCCGGAAGTTCCAACCGCAAAAATGACATCCGCTTTTTTCATCCATTGAAGCGATGTTTGAATGACATCAAAATCAAGCGGTTCACCAAACCAAACAATGTGCGGCCGCAAAAGATGACTGCAATTGGGACACGTCGGTAGGGGCGAGGTTTCCTCGCCCGGGCCGCGAAACCCTGCCTCTGCAATCTCATCTTTATCCAATCCAACAAAATCACATTTGGTACATCGAACTTTCCAAAGATTTCCGTGAAGTTCCTGGATGTTAACACTGCCCGCTTTTGCGTGCAACCCGTCAATATTTTGCGTCACAACACCCGCGAACGGAAATTGTTTCTCCCATTCTGCAATGGTCACATGAGCTTGATTCGGATTTGCGCCAAATGCTCGCGCGCGCCGCTCAAGATAAAAATCCCAAACCAATTTTGGATTTTTCTGAAATGCTTCGGGAGTCGCCACTTCTTCAACTCGATATTCCCCCCACAATCCGCCGGAGTCAAGGCCGTTTCGCCGGAAAGTCGGAATGCCACTTTCCGCTGAAATACCGGCGCCGGTAAACGCAATGACAGAGCGGGCAGATCCAAGCCGTTTTAAGACTTCCCTGTAATCGGAGTTTTGCCGGGTAGACATTAAAGAGAAACGCCACAGGAAAATCCCATGGCGTCATCTCACTTTCCAAGAAAACCTGTTTATTGCACGGCCGTTTCTTTTGAGGCAGTCGCTGCCATATCCGGAGATTCTTGAGGTGCCGCGCCCTCATGTTCTTTCCGGCGCGTTTCAAATTTCTCCCGCCTTCTCTCCACTCTTCCATCTTTCTCTTTTCTCAATTCTTGCATTCGTTCTTGATGCTCTTTTTTTCTTTCTTCAAACCGCGCTTTTGCTTCCGGATGTTTTTCGAACCATTCTTTCAATTTAGGATCGCGCGCATCGGGACTTCCGCCGGGTCCACCCATCGGACCGGCAGGATTTTCCCAATTGGTTCCGGGACCGCCTTTGGGCCCTGGAGGGTTGTTGTCAAAATCCCGTCCGCCGCGGCGGTCTTTCATATCTCCTCTCAAATCTTTTCGGTCTTCTCGTAATTCTCTTCGGTCCCCTCTCAGATCTTTTTTGTCCCCGCGAAGCTCTCGACGGTCCTCGCGAAATTCCTTTCGATCTCCATCTCGTACATCTTGACGAAGCTCGCGGCGATCTTGACTTACTTCCCGCCGGTCACCTTTTACTTCGCGGCGATCATGCTTCAGTTCTTTCTGATCATGCCGAACTTCCGCGGGGCCGCTTTTTTTCGGATGCTCGTCTTTAGCGCCTTGCCTTGCAAATCCAGTTGCTGAACCACTCACCACAAAACACATAAGTAAGAATGCCATTAGTATTGATTTAGAACTGCTTATGCTTATTTTTTCCTTTTTCCTCATAGACCCTCCTTTAATAACCGTTACAGGCACGGTCACGAATAAGACCGGGCAGATTCAAATCCTTTTTTTAAAGCACCCACAAAAATGATAAAAGCGCACCCAACCATCACCGCAATCAAGAAAATATTAAGATGAATTATAAAACCAGTTGCCGATTTCGGCCAGTAATGATTGTAAATCATTTGAAATGCCGCCGTCAATGTTGTTACGGTCACAAAAACAAACGGAAGCATCGTTACCCAAAGATATTTCGCTTTTTTGGCTGATACCAGAATGACGCTGCCGATGGCAAGTGCAATGGAGGCAAGCAGTTGATTGGCAATTCCGAACATCGGCCAAATGGTGCTGATACTCGCGTTCCAAATCAAATACCCCCACGAAAAAACAATGATGAAACTTGCCAAAATATTTCCGGGAAGCCAATCGGCGCGCTTAAACGGCGAGTAAAATTGTCCGAAAAACTCCTGCAAAATAAACCGTGCAATCCGCGTTCCGGCATCAATCGTAGTCAAAATAAAGAGCGCTTCAAACATAATCGCAAAGTGATACCAATACTTCATAAGACCGGATAAACCCGGAAGCGCACTAAAAATCTGCGCCATTCCGACCGCAAGCGATACCGCTCCTCCGGTTCGCCCGACCAGTGTTTGTTCGCCGACTTGCCGGGTTAGCATTTCCAAATTCACCGGATGGAGGCCGGAAGCCTCAGAAAGTTTCGTATAAACCGCGGGTGAAACATTAATGGCATAATAATCTCCCGGATGCATCGCCGAAACCGCAATCAAACAGACGACACCTACGAGCGCTTCAAGCAGCATACAGCCGTAACCGATCGAGCGTGCATGACATTCGCTCGAAATCATTTTGGGCGTTGTCCCGGATGAAACCAGCGCATGAAATCCGGAAATGGCACCGCACATAATGGTAATAAAACAAAACGGCCACACTTTTCCCGGGACAATGGGCCCGCCGCCGTGAATAAATTGCGTGATCGGTGGAAATTGAAGTTTGGGATTCACAATCAAAATTCCGCTGATCAAGAAAAAAACGGTTCCAAGCTTCATGTAAGAACTTAAATAATCACGAGGTGCAAGCAGCAGCCAAACCGGAAGGACGGATGCAAAAAATCCATAGATTGCCATGGCAATAATGATTTTCTTTCGATCCAAAAGAAAAATCTGGTTCAAGAACGGAATTTCAGGAACCCATTTTCCAAAGACGACCGCAAGAAGAAGCGCTGAAACTCCAAACAGGGTGGCAATCCGGATGGCTTGATGCGATCCATGATTCCAGGCAAAAATGTAAGTTCCCATCATCATGGCAATGGGAATGCTTGCTGCAATGGTAAAAGTTCCCCACGAACTTTCGGCAAGCGCATTCACCACCACAAAACCAAGGCCGGCCAGCGCGACAATCACGATGAATAAAATGGCAACGGCACAAGCAAGGCCTGCGCTCTTTCCGATTTCGGCACGAGCGATTTCCGCAAGTGATTTTCCCTCCCGGCGAATGGATGCAACCAGAATCACAAAATCCTGGACGGCTCCGCCCAGGACAACTCCGATCACGATCCAAATCAGTCCCGGCAAAAACCCAAATTGTGCGGCGAGCACAGGCCCAATCAAAGGCCCGGCGCCTGAAATAGCGGCGAAATGATGTCCAAACAAAACCCATTTGGACATGGGATAATAATTTTGTTCGTCACGAAGCGTGTGAGCGGGTGTTTTTCTGGATTCATCCAGCACAAAAACTTTTGCGGCAAGAAAGGCGCTGTAATAACGGTAGCCAATCGCAAAAATAGAAAGCGTGATGATGAGAATGGGTAGCGCAGGCATGTTTTCAATATTGCAGGGGATGGTCCCTTATCGAATTTTAGGCTTTTTCAGATTCTGTCTTCGGATCATGCAAAACCAGAAGTAAAAGAAAAACGCCAGTGACTGCCGCGGCCCAAAATGCAACGGGCGAATTTTCAAACCGCACCACAATCGGAATCGCAAGCAACGCCACCATGTTCATCACTTTAATGAGCGGATTGAGCGCAGGGCCGGCAGTATCTTTTAATGGGTCCCCTACCGTGTCGCCCGTCACCGATGCTTTGTGCGCTTCCGAACCTTTACCGCCATACATTCCATCTTCGATTAATTTTTTGGCATTGTCCCACGCGCCGCCTGCATTCGCCATAAAAACAGCTAACAACTGGCCTGAGAGAATCATTCCGGCAAGAAAACCGCCCAGCGCTTCCTTCTTTAATAGGAAGCCGACAATAAGCGGCGCCAAAATGGCAAGAAGTCCCGGTCGAATCAGTTCCTTTTGAGCAGCGGCCGTACAAATGGAAACCACGCGCGCGTAATCCGGCAACTTTTTTCCTTCCCAAACATCTTTATCCTGAAGCTGCAATCGGACTTCTTTTACAATTAGAAATGCGGCGCGGCCGACGGCTTTAATCGTAAGCGAACTGAAAAGAAACGGAATGGAGCCGCCAATTAAAAGCCCTATGAACACATTGTGATCGGCTACTGAAAGAGACGACGCCACTTCGGCAAAGCTCAGCTTTGTGATGTTGCTGATATCCGTAATGTAAGCATTGAAAAGTGAAATGGCGGCAACCACAGCGGAACCAATCGCAATTCCTTTTGTAATGGCTTTTGTTGTATTTCCTACCGCATCCAAATCTGATAAAATTTTCCGTGCTTCTTTAGGAAGTTTTGCCATCTCACCAATTCCGTTTGCGTTATCAGCAACTGGGCCAAACACATCCATTGAAATGTTATTTCCTGTCAGTGTCAGCATTCCGATTCCGCACATCGAAACACCGTACGCAATAAAAGTCGGGTTCATTCCCTGAAAAATAACGGCGGATATTAAAATTGCAATGGCGATCACTAAAATTGCCCACACCGTACTTTCAAGACCAACCGCAAATCCAGTAATGATATTGGTCGCGTGTCCGGTTTGGCAGGACCTCGCCACATCTTGAACGGGCGGCTTACTGGTATCCGTAAAATATTCGGTTAAACGGTTGATCGTAACGGCGAGAATAATTCCGACAAGTGTCGCCCACACAGGACGAAGGTCAAGCCCCGCAATTCCTATATTCAGCCAATACGGAAGACTGGAATGTTCCGGGAAACGAAGGTAGAAATAACCCACGATGATAAATCCGACAATGGAAATAATTGCCGAGAGAAGAAAACCGACATTGATTGCTTTCATGGCATCGCGCACGGCTTCTTTGGTACGAACCGCATAGGTTCCTATAATAGAACTGATCACACCAATTGCGCGAACGAGAAG
>OBEQ011366529.1_pt1 | contig 41242 bp, 37 predicted proteins | sample 1670901 | NCBI WGS metagenome assembly OBEQ01 (sample SAMEA104232315, study PRJEB22302) | groundwater metagenome | biome: forest; feature: aquifer; material: groundwater | place: USA | collected 2011-08-07 | depth 5.4 m
CCGCGGGCCGGCGGCGGCGAGCAGGTGGTACCGCCGCCGCCGGGCACCGCGGACGTCAACTACGCCGAGGCGGCCGCATGGCTCGCCCGGCTGCGCGCCGGCGAACTGGCCTGAGTCGCGCCCGGCCGCCCCGGAGGCGGCGGTCAGGCTGTGCCGGTTCAGCCGCCCAGGACGCCGCCGAGCAGCCCGCCGCCGCTGGATTGTTGAGCCCCCGCGGCCCGTTCGCCCTCGCTCGGCTGGATGATGACGTACCCCTGGCCGTACAGGCCGAGCTGGAACAGCTCGCCGGAGCCGCCGCGCAGGATCGACTTGAGGCTCTGCGACTTCTGGATCGACGTCTGCAGCCCGGGCGACCAGCCCACCACGGCATCGGTGTCGACGAAGACCGGCGCCTGCGGGGTCACCGGGATGACCACGGGCGGCCCGTCGCAGGTGATGGAGAGCCGTCCGACCCCGGTGAAGACCGAGTTGAACAGGCCACCGCCGAACATGCCGGCGCCTTTGACCATCTGGATGTTGTACGTGAGGGTCGGGTCGAAACAGACGATGTTGCGTCCGTTGATGCTCAGCGCGTCGCCCTGTTCGAGCTCCACGATGAAGCAGTCGTGCGCGGAGGCGGCGAACCACACCTCGCCCTGGCCGCGTACGGCCATCAGAGCCAGGCCTTCGCCGGTGACCGCCCGCTTGAGGAAGTTCCCGACGCCCTGGCCCTTGACCTCGAACGTCAGGTTGCCGCGGTAGGCGACCATGGCGCCCTGCCGGGACAGCACCTCTCCGTTGACCGCGTACTTGACGCATTTGCTGTGCTGCAGAGTCATGCCGACCTGGGTCGCCGGCTGAGCCGCGTTCTCGGCTTTGAAGATGTCACTTCGCATGGTCGCTCAGCCTAGGCGAGTGCCTCAACCGGCGGGCCGCTCCGGGTGGATCGCGGCGACTCCCTCGCCGAGATCCTGGACGCCCAGGCTCGCCCTGGCCTGCCCAGGCGTCCAAGATCTCGGATAGCGCGTGGGTCAGACGAGCGTCGCTGCGAGCGTGATCTCGCTGACCGCGGCGAGCGCGCGGGAGACCGGGCAGGTCTCCTTGGTCGCCTCGGCCTGCTTGACGAACTCGGCGGAGTCGATGCCGGGTACGTCGCCGCGGGTCACCAGCTCGATCCGGGTGATGGTCTGCCCGGCGTCGGTCTTCTCCAGGTGCACGGTCGCCGTGGTCTCCACCGAGTTCGGCGGGTACCCGGCCTTGTCGAGGTTGTTGGATAGGGCCATCGAGAAGCAGCCGGCATGGGCTGCACCGATCAGCTCCTCGGGGTTGGTGCCGGGTCCGTTCTCGAAGCGGGAAACGAAGGAGTACTCCCCTTCGTACGCACCGGAGCCGAACGCCATGGTGCCGGAGCCCTGCGGCAGGTTGCCCTGCCAGCGGGCGGATGAGGTACGAGTTGGCATGCCGCAGACGCTAGCCCATCCGCGGGCGCGCCATCGGCAGCGGCACCCGATATCGCAGTGAGCTCCGCAGGGTGCGCCCGGTAGGCTCACGCTTTGTGATTGATCTACGGCTGCTGCGCGAAGACCCGGATGCGCTGCGGGCCAGCCAACGCGCCCGCCGGGAGGACGAGGGTCTCGTCGACGCGCTGCTCGCCGCCGATGAGGCGCGCCGCTCGGCGGTGGCCGGGTTCGAGGCGCTGCGGGCCGAGCAGAAGCTGCTCGGCAAGCGGATGCCGACCGCGACCGGTGCCGAGCGCGCCGAGTTGCTGGCCCGGACCAAAGAACTCTCCGACCAGGTCAAGGCAGCCGAGGCGGCAGCGGGTGAGGCCGAGGCCACGCTGCGCGCGGCGCAGTTGGCGGTACCCAACCTGATCGAGGCGGGTACGCCGGCCGGCGGCGAGGACGACTTCGTGGTGGTCCGCGAGGTCGGCACCCGACCGGAGATCGCCGAGCCGCGCGACCATCTGGAGTTGGGCGAGGCGCTCGGAGCGATCGACACCGAGCGCGGCGCGAAGGTGTCCGGGAGCCGGTTCTACTACCTCACCGGCGTCGGCGCGCTGCTCCAGCTCGGACTGCTCCAGCTGGCCATCCAGCAGGCGGTGCAGCACGGGTTCACGCCGGTGATTCCGCCGGTACTGGTCAAGCCGGAGTCGATGGAGGGGACCGGCTTCCTCGGCGCGCACTCCTCGGAGATCTACCATCTGCCCGCTGACGACCTGTACCTGGTGGGGACCAGCGAAGTGCCGCTGGCGGCGTACCACGGCGGGGGGATCCTGAACCTGGAGCAGCCGAAGCGGTACGCCGGCTGGTCGTCGTGCTTCCGGCGGGAGGCCGGCTCGTACGGCAAGGACGTGCGGGGCATCCTGCGGGTACACCAGTTCGACAAGGTGGAGATGTTCGTCTACACCCGGCCCGAAGAGGCGCACTCCGAGCACCTGCGCCTGCTCGGCTGGGAAGAGGAGATGCTGGCCAAGGTCGAGGTGCCGTACCGGGTGATCGACATCGCGGCCGGGGATCTGGGTACGTCGGCGGCGCGCAAGTACGACTGCGAGGCGTGGGTACCGTCGCAGGGCCGGTACCGCGAAGTCACGAGTACCTCCAACTGCACCACGTTCCAGGCCCGGCGGCTGAACGTGCGGTACCGCGATGCCGACGGAAAGCCACAGATCGCTGCCACGCTCAACGGAACTCTCGCCACCACCCGTTGGATCATCGCGATCCTGGAGAACCATCAGCAGCCGGACGGGTCGGTGCGGGTACCGGCGGCGCTGCGGCCCTTCCTCGGCGGTCGGGACACGCTCGAGCCGCGCTGACCGGGCGGACGCCGCGGCGACCCCGACGCCGGGTGTTCGGCCAGAGTTCCCTTCCCGCACGGGCGGTTGCCGGGCGGATCGAGGTACGGTTGCTCCCCGCCTGGCGAGGAGGTGATCTCATTGATCCGCCTAGGCCTGCCCAAAATGGTCGCCACCGACCTCGACGGCACGCTGGTGCGCAGCGACGAGACGGTCAGCGGGTACACCCATGAGGTGCTGGCCCGGGTCCGGGCCGCCGGGATCCGGATCGTCGGCGCCACCGGCCGCGGGCCGCGCCTCACCGAGCTGGTGCGTCGGGACATCCCGGCCGCCGACGTCCTGGTGATGGCCGGCGGCGGCCGGGTGGTCGACCTGACCGATCCGGGGTACCCGGTCGTGCTGCGCGATGAACGGCTGCCTGGCGCGGTCCTGGCCAAGCTGCTGGCCGCGCTGGAGGCCGAGGTGGGCCCGCTGTCGGTCCTCGTTGAGGCGGCCGAGGAGCATCAGGCAGCGCTCTGGGGCGACCCGGACCCGGCCTGGCGCTACCCGGCGCTGGTGGAGGCCCGGGTCCGCGCCGAATGCCTGACCGGTCCGGTGATCAAGGGTTTCGCCCGGCACAACGGCCACGATGCCGATGCCCTGCTCGCGGTGGCCCGCCGGGTGGTGCCGCCCACGATGGCCACCGTGACCCAGGCTGGCCTGGGGTACATCGAGATCTGCCCGGCCGGGGTGGACAAGGCCAGCGGGCTGGCCCGGGCGGCCCTGGCGCTCGGTGTGGACCCGGCCGAGGTACTCGTCTTCGGGGACATGCCCAACGACGTACCGATGTTCCGGTGGGCCGGGTTCGGTCGGGTGGCGGTGGCCAACGCCCACCCCGAGGTCGTCGCGCTCGCCGACGACGTGACGTTGTCCAATGATGACGACGGCGTGGCGGCGTATCTGGAGCGCCTGTTGTCCGGATGAACGGCGGTGGGGGAACCGGAGATCAGAGGTACTGACCGGTACTCGGGGACTCGCCGGGCTGACCCGGGTGCTGACCGGGCATGCCCGGCATCATCGAGTGTCCCGTGTGCCCCATCGGCAACGCCGGTCGACCGGTGCGCATGTGTTCCAGCTGCAGCCGGGCGGCCATCTGCTGGGCCATCAGTGCGGCCTGGATGCCGTGGAACAGCCCTTCCAGCCAGCCCACCAGCTGCGCCTGGGCGATCCGTAGCTCGGCCTCGCTCGGCGTGGTTCCCTCCTCGAACGGCAGGGTCAGCCGCTCCAACTCGTCGCGCAGTTCGGGGGCGAGGCCATCCTCCAGCTCCCGGATCGAGCGCCGGTGGATCTCCTTCAGCCGCTGCCGACCGGCCTCGTCGAGGGGGGCGGTGCGGACCTCTTCGAGCAGCTGCTTGATCATGCTGCCGATCCGCATGACCTTGGCCGGCTGCTCGATCAGCCGCGCCGGATCGTCGTCGAAGGCCTCAGCGGCCTCGACGTCGGCGGTACCGACAGGTCGGCCGTCCGCTCCGACGACCAGCACCTGGCGGGTGTCGTCGTCAGCCGGCTGCGTCGGCTGCTGCTCGTTGTCCGCCATGTGTCCATCCTCGCGTACGCCGGTCGGGCCCCGAAGCGGGCGGCCCGCCGCACACGATAGCGGCCCTCGGGGTCTTGCGGCGCAGACCATACTTGAGCGCGTCCCGGGCTTCTCGGCCGATCAGCCCCGCACGACTGGCAGGTTTCGCGTGACCCACCCCGCACCGCCCCCGGCGCCCTGGGGCCCCGCTTCCGGGCCCGAAGCCGCGCGCGGGCCGGGTCAGCCGATCACCACGGCGCCGACGAACCTGGCCCATCCGACGGGTCAGGCCCATCCGACGGGTCAGGTGCCGGTACCGCGGCAGGCTCCGGCACCAGCGTGGGTCGCGTCGCCAGGCCCGACCGTGCAGCCGGCAACTGCCTGGACTGGGCCACCGCAGGCCTGGACTGGGCCACCGCAGGCCTGGACTGGGCCACCGCAGGCCTGGACCGGGCCAGCGGGCTGGCCGGGTGCTGCGGGCCGGCCGGCGGGGCCGCTCGTGGGGTACCCGCAGACGTTCCCGGTCCGACCGCCACGGAGCTGGCTCGGTCCGATCCTGGCCACGCTGCTCATCCTTGCGGTGTTGATCTCTGTTGGTGGGGCTGCGGGGACCGTGATCGCGGCAGGGGCCGGGGTCAGCGACTCCACGGCGGTCTTCGTCGAGCAGACCCGACAGGACGTCCGGGACGCCGCGGTGCGGTCGTTGCTGGATCGGCGGGCCACGGCGGTGCGGGAAAAGAACAAGACGGCCTTCCTGGCCGACGTCGACCGGGCCGACCCGACGTTCGTCACCAGCCAGGAGCAGGAGTACGCCAACCTGACCGCCCTGCCGCTGGTCGAGTTCAGGTACGAGCTCGCCGACAGGGCGAACTATGACGCTCTGGTGGCGCCGGCACTGCGCCAGCGGTACCACTCCGTGGTGCACGGGGCCGGCGTCGACCTGCTGTACCGCATCGATGGGCTGGACGACAAGCCGGTTGCCGCACCCTGGGCGCCGGTATTCGCTCTGGCGGACGGCGTCTGGCGCCTCGTCGGCGACGTGACGTCCGCCAAGGGGTTGCCGCTCGGGGCCAATGGCCAGCCCTGGGACGGGGGTCCGATCGTGGTGGCCCGCAGTGCCCGGGTGGTGGCGATCCTGTCGGCCAACGACTCGGGTCGCTCCGCTGCGCTGCTGCGGATGGCCGAGACTGCCCTGGACCGGGTGGCCGCTGTGCGCAACGGCGGTTGGGCGGGCAAGGTACTGGTCACGGCGGTGCAGGACACGAAGGTCTTCCAGACGTACTTCGGCGAGTCGCCCGATCGGATCAACGAGGTGGCCGCGATCGCGGTGCCGTACTTCAGCGAGGTACCGGCCTGGCACAGCCGGGCGACCTACGCGGCGCACCGGGTCGTGTTCAACCCGCAGCAGCTCGGGGTGGCCGGCGACGCCGAACTGTTGCACGATCTGACGCACGAGTTCACCCACGCCGCCACCGGACCGGTCACCAGCGGCGCCACCCCGCTGTGGCTCGTCGAGGGGTTCGCCGAGTACGTGGCCTTCAAGCCGGAGCAGGTACGCGCCTCCTGGCTGCGCAAGGAGTTGGCCGCTGTGCCCGCCGGGTTGCCGGCCAACGGCACGTTTTACTCCGACGCGCTCAACTACGTGGCCGCCTGGCAGGCCTGTCGGATGATCGCGGAGCGGTACGGCGAGGCGAAGCTGATGGCGCTCTATGAAGCGTTCCGGGAGGACCCGTCAGTCGAGTCGGCCGTGAAACGCACGCTGGGCGTGGACCAGGCGACGCTGACCCGACAGGTGAACGACCACCTCGACCAGTTGCGCGCGTCAACATAGCAGGCACCCGAGCAGCGATAAGCCCGCTCGCACCTCACGGGGGAAAGGCGCGAGCGGGCGTTGCATCGAGCCTAACCCGACCCCCGGGGCTGGCGCTGTCCCCTCGACGGTCGGGATTGCGTCAGGCCAGCCACCGGGGTACCGGGCGGGGTTGTCACTGCGGGGCGTGTCCGCCGTCGCCGTCGACGATCTTGTCGGGGTTACCGTCCTGGTCCAGGTCGACCATGGTGATGTCGACCTGACCATCGCCGTTGGTGTCGAACTGGAACAGGTCGGCCTTGCCGTCGCCGTCGGTGTCGGACGCCCACAGGTCGGCCTTGCCGTCCCCGTTGGTGTCGGCGGCGATCAGGTCGGTCCGGTCGTCGCCGCGGGTCTCCACGGAGTCGCTCATGCGAGATCCTCTCTCTCCAAACCATGCAGGCGTTCACCGTAGGCCCCGCGCGCCCGTACGGCGACCCTGTACGTTTCTGCCCCCTTCCTTGACCCGGCCGAATACGCTGCGCGTGTGCAAGGCCAACCCGACGAGTGGCGAGAAGACGTGGCGCACGTGCTCCGCTCGGCGCTCGCCGGTGATCGCGACGAGGTGGTGCACACATTCGATCAGGTGGCGCACCGCGGGGGCGTCGGTGCGGCGTACGACATGGCCTGGGGGCTCGCCGCGACCACGGTGGGCGGTGGCCTGGCCCGCGGCCCGTGGCGCCTGGACTTCCCGGGTATCGAGGACGCGGCGTACGACAAGCGCTGGGTGGCGCGGTTCCTCAGTGCGTACGCCAACGAGGACGCCTCCACCGGCGAGGCACTCTTCGGAGCCGCGATCGCCGACGGGAAACTTCCGCAGTGCCTGCTCACCCTGGCGGGTTCAGCCGTGGCCACGCTCCGGCACCGCGCGGGCTGACCATCCCGGCCTGCCGAGCGTGATCCGTTCGGAGCTGGTGGGCGGGGTGTCGACGACGAGCAGAGTCTCCGGGATCTTCACCGCCGCGACCGTCCCCGAACCGAGCTGGGAGTGCAGCTCGACCGCGATCCCGCGACGGGCCGCCAGGCGGGCGACCACGAGCAGGCCCATGCTGCCGGCCGCGGCGGCGGTCAGGCTCCGCCGGCTGGCCAGCCGCTGGTTGGCGTCAGCGAGCTGCGTCCCGGTCAGCCCGACTCCGTCGTCGTAGATCGCCACCAGGAGGCCGTTGGCCGCGTGCCGGGCGGTCACCCGGACCGCGGTGTCCGGTGGCGAGAACGCCGTCGCGTTCTCCAGCAGCTCCGCGAGCAGGTGCACGATGTCCCCCACGGCGTGACTGGCTACCGCGACCGGGGGCAGCTCGACGGTGTCGACCCGGGCGTAGTCGTCGATCTCCGACACCGCGGCCCGGACCACGTCCAGCAGCGCCTGTGCGGTGGTGAAGCGGCGCCCCGGATCGGAGCCGCCGAGTACGAGCAGGTTCTCGCTGTTGCGGCGCATCCTCGCCGCGAGATGGTCGACGGAGTAAAAGGCGGCGAGGGTGTCCGGGTCGACCTCATGGCGTTCCAGGTCGTCGATCGCCTGGAGTTGACGCTGGACCAGGGTCTGGTTGCGGTGCGCCAGCGCGACGAAGATGGCTGCGGTGTCGATGCGCAGCATCGCCTGGGCCGCCGCCAGGTCGAGGGCCTGGCGGTGTACGGCCCCGAACGCCCGGCCCACCTCGTTGATCTCGTCGGGGACGTCGTCGACCAGGGCGAGGTTGGTATGCCGGGCTGCGGCGCGCTGCGCGCGGTGTACCGCGGCCGGGTCGTCGGCACTGTCCAGGGCGTCGACCGCTGCCGGCAGCTCGGTGCGCGCCACGGCGAGTGCCGCGCCGCGGAGTCGTCGCAGCCGACGGCTGATCTGGCTGGCCAACCCGATCGCGATCGTGGCGGTGATCAGGGCCAGTCCGCTGGAAGCCCCCAGTACCAGGGTGGCGCTGCGTTGGGCGGCGCTCCGCTGAGCAAGCGCTAGGGCGTGCAGCTGGTCGGCGAGGGTCAGCTGTACCTCGTGCATCGTGCGGATCGTGTGCGTGGCCGCGACGTACCAGCCGTCGGCGTCGACGCTCAGCAGGCCCGGGTCGCCAGCGAGCGCGGCGTCGCGGACCTTGATGGTCAACTCCACGTCAGGGCCGCGGACCAGCTGGTCGAAGGTGTTCTGTGCGGCCGGATCGGCGGCCCGCTGGAACGCCGCGCGCCGCTCCCGCTCGGTCGCCGCGAGCGCGGCGAGCCGGGCCTGGTCGGCGGGCGGATAGGAGCCCCGGGTCAGCACCGCGCGCAGCAGTTCGCGCTGCTGGGCCAGGGCGTGGGTGGCTGCGGCCAGCTCGGCGATGGTCCTGGCCGGCCCGGCAAGGCGCGGATCGGCCAGCTGCCCGGGCAGGGCCTGACCCACCTCCACCACCGCCGAGGTGATGGTCAGGTAGTCGACGTCCCAGGTGTCGGTGGGCTTCGCGGCGGCCGGCGGCGCGGCGGCGCGTACCGCTGACAGCCGGGCCAGCTGGGCGTCGGCCAGCTGGTACGAGCCGGCCAGTGCGGTGGCACTGCTCAGGGCCACCGCACGCGCCTGTTCGTACCGCCGCAGCGCCGCGTCGGTGCGCGCCCGCTGCGCGGTCACGAGGGCCTCACCGGAGTGCCCGCCACGGTCGCGCAACGCCACCGTCTCAGCCAGTTCCCGTTCGAGTTCGTGCACCACGTCGGCAGTGGCCGTCGCCGCGTCGGCCATCGCGACGCCGCGGGCCGCGTCCGAGGTTGCCGCGATGGAGGTACCCGCCTGCACCACGCCGAGGGCGACGAGCCCGGTCATCGGCAGCAGTACGAGCAGCAGTAGCCGTACGCGCACCGATCGCAGCAGCCGGAACCGGCCGTCGTGGGGTTCGCCGTCCTCGACCCGGGTCGTCGGCCGGTGCGCGCCCCGGACCCCCGCGTCGTCTGCGTCCACGCCGTCCTGCGCTGTCCTCACCCGCGGCTCCCTTGCGTGCTGCCATCCGAAGATCACCTCAAGGTGGGGTGGGCTTCAGGGCGGACGCTAGGCCGGCGGGGACCGCCACCGCGCCGGTACCGGACGAGATTTGCGCCTTTCCTGAGCCACGAAGCTCAGGGTTTCCGCAAGGAAGCCGGCACCTTCGTCGAGGGCCGGCGGCTGGGCCTAGCGTCCCTGGTCAGGAGCGCGTGGGCAGCCGTTGGTCGCGGGCTCGGCCAGCTCCAGGCGGAGGTGTGTGTCGATGCCGGTACCAGGCCTGCGTGGCGTACCGCGGCGGCGGGTCCTGCGCGGCGGGCTGCTGGCCGGGTTGGCCGCGGCCACTGCGGGGGTACTGGCCGGCTGTGGCGACGAGAACCCGGCGCAGGCGGGCGACCAGTGGCACCACGGCCGGCTGTACATCGCCACCGGGAACACGACCGGCGTCTTCTACACGATCGGCGGCGGGTACGCCGACCTGGTCACCGCGCACGTACCGGGGTACCAGGCGATCGCCGAGCCGACGAACGCCGCGGTGGAGAACATCACCCGGGTGGTCCGCGGTGATGCCGACATCGCGCTGACCTTCGCCGACGCCGCGGCCGACGCGGTCAGCGGGCGGGCGCCGTTCGCCGGGCCGCCGCTGCCGATCCGGGCGCTGGCCCGCATCTACAGCAGCTACACCCATGTCATCGCGCGGACCGGGATCGGCATCAGGAGCTTCGCGGATCTGCGCGGCCACCGCGTCTCCACCGGCACCCATGGTTCGGGTACCGAGAACGTCGCGCTCCGGCTGATGCAGTCCGCCGGCCTGGACCCGGAGCACGACATCACCCGGATCTCGTTGTCGTTGCCGGAGACCGTCAAGGGCATGAAGAACGGCACCCTCGATGCGCTCTTCTGGACTGCGGGCCTGCCGACGCTCGGCATCACCGACCTGATGAGCGCGATGCGGGACAAGGTGCTCTTCCTGCCCGTCGGCGACCTGCTCAACGGCCTGAGCAGCCTGTACGGCGAGGCGTACTCCGCGGCCACCATCGGCAAGGCGGTGTACGGGCTGCCCGCCGACGTACCCACCATCTCGGTGGCGAGCATGGTCGTGGTGGGTGCCGACCTGCCGGAGAGCCTCGCGTACGACCTCACCCGGGTGCTCTTCGAGTACCAGGACGACCTGGCGAAGGTGCACCCGGAAGGGAAGAACTTCACCCGGCAGGCGGGCCCGCAGACCGCGCCCGTGCCGCTGCACCCCGGAGCCCACCGGTACTACACGGCACCACCGTCGTAGCGCCGCACCTGGTGGCCGGCGTGGAACTGCGCTTTCAGTACCGGGCGCTGAGCAGCCTGGACGAGCGCCTGGCAGAGGAGACGTTGCCGTCAGACTGCCGTCAACCGGACACGAAAACGGCCGACGAATGATCCGGAAAGCAAGACGGTGACCGCGTTGCCGCTGGTCACCGTCTTGTCAGCCCGGCGAGGGACTGGTGGGCAGGGGCGGGGTCGAACCGCCGACCTTCCGCTTTTCAGGCGGACGCTCGTACCGACTGAGCTACCTGCCCAGGTGCCCGGGGCTTGTCAGCTGCCGGACGGGCCTTGCGGTCCTGACGGGACTTGAACCCGCGACCTCCGCCTTGACAGGGCGGCGAGCACTCCAACTGCTCCACAGGACCTGGTTGTCGCACCTCGTGCGTGCCCCCAACGGGATTCGAACCCGTGCTACCGCCTTGAAAGGGCGGCGTCCTGGGCCGCTAGACGATGGGGGCGGCTCCGCCATCATCGCACACGGCGATCGAGGCGGCGAAGCTCCCATCCGGCCCCGCCAGAAGCCTGCAAAGCATATGCGACCGGCAATCCGATCGCCAAACGGGTTACCCCGACGGCGGCCCGACGGAGACCGGCAAATCTATCAACGGGTACCGGTCGCGCAGGTACGGCAGCAGGATCCGGTACGCCGTGACGGTGCTGCTGCGGTCTCCGCCGCCGTCGTGGGAGAGCACGATGGCACCGGGCCCGGTCCGGATCAGCACGGAGACGATGTGCTCGATCATCGCGGCGCCGGGCGGATAGGCCGACAGGTTCCAGTCCCACGGGTCGACGGCCCAGCCCAGCGAGATCATCCCGAGCTCGCGGGCCACCGAGACCGCGTTCGGGGTGAAGTTGCCGCCGGGGTGCCGGAAGTACCTGACGGGTACCCCGGGCACCACTTTGTGGATCTCGTCGTTGGTCCGCTGCAGGTCCTCGCGGATCGCCGCGGGCGAGTGGGTACCCAGCGCCAGGTCGTGCCGCCAGCTGTGGTTGCACAGGGTGTGCCCCTCACGCACGATCGCCTGGAGCAGCCCGGGGTTGGCCATCACGTACACCCCGATCACGCAGAACGTCGCCTTGATCCCGTACGTGCGCAGGGCGGCGAGGATCTGCGGGGTGTTCGCGCCCGGCCCGTCGTCGAAGGTCAGCGCCACGTCAGCGGTACCGGTCGTCCGGGCGATCCCATCCGGCCCCACCGGCGGCCATGATCGTGCTGCCGACCGGACAACTGGTACCGGCGGGTGGGGATTCGCCGGCGGATCGAGCAATGACAGGCCCGCGGCCGGGGTCAGGCCCGGCACGAGCGCGGTCTCCGCCAGGGGTGCATCCGGCCGCGCCCCGTCGGCGTACCCCAGGATCGGATCCTCGCGCGACGGCACGGCCGACGCGACCCGTCCGGAGCCGGTCGGACCGAGTGCAGCCAGCGCCAGCGATCCGCACAGGACCGCCAGCGCGACACGACGGCGACGCATTCGGACTCCGAGGGGTGGGGTGGCTCCCACTGTGCCTCGGCGCAGGTGCGAAATAGCACACCTCGGACGCACCGGTGAAAAGCGTCACTTCACCTAAAGTCCGGAGGACCGCCACACCGCCAGTACCCCGGCCAGCCAGGGCGTGAACGTCTGCGGCTCATCCGCCAGCTGGGTACTCACCTCGGCCGGGTGGCTCCAGCGCACCGCGGCCACCTCGGCGGGGTCGAGCCGCAGCGGGGTGTCCGCAGCGATCATGCCCACCAGCACGTGGTCGTACTCGCGCTCCACCCGCAGGGTGGCCGGATCGGGCGCGTCGTACCGGTACACCCCGACGCCGGTGAGTCCGACGGCCCGCAGGCCGAGCTCCTGCTCCAGCCGGCGGGCCGCCGCGGAAGGCACCGCCTCGCCCGGCTCCGGATGCCCGCAGCAGGCGTTGGTCCAGCGCAGCGCGAACCGGGTCTTGGCCGCTGATCGCTGCTGCAGTAGCAGCCGGCCGGCCGGATCGACCAGCAGCACCGAGAACGCCCGGTGCAGCAGTCCGGGCGAGTCATGCGCGTCGGCCACGGTGGCCGAACCCAGTGCTGCCCCGTCCGGGTCGACCAACTCGACGAGCAGGTCCTCGCGGGTCATCACTCGCCTCCCGTCACTCGTTGCGCGGCCAGCCGACCCGAGATCAGCACCATGGGTACCCCCACACCGGGCTGGGTGCCGGCGCCCACGAAGACTACGTTCTCCAGCCCGGGGTGCAGGTTCGTGGGGCGCAACGGTCCAGTCTGGCGCAGGGTGTGCGCCAGCGCGAACGGGGTACCGGCGGCTGCGCCGGTCCGGGCCCAGTCGGCAGGGGTGACCAGGCGGGCCACCTCGATGCCCGCGCCAAACCCGTGGTACCCCCGCTGCTCCAGCGTCTGTACCAGCTGGTGGCGGTACGCGTCCGCGAGCGGGCCAGCCCAGTCCATAGTGGACACTATAGTGTTCGGGACCGGGGCGAGTGCGTAGTAGGTGTGCCGTCCGGCTGGAGCCAGCGACGGGTCGGTGCGGCTCGGATTGGTGACCAGCAGCGAGGGGTCGCTCATCAGCCGACCCTGTGTGATCACCTCGTCGAAGGTGCTCCGCCATGACCGTCCAAAGTGGATATTGTGGTGGGCGATTCTGCGGTACCCCTGGGTGGAGCCGGCGTGCAGCACCACGCACGACGGGGAGTACCGCAGCCGGGCCAGCCGCCGGCTCAGCCGTGACGGCTGGCCGGGCAGCAGGGCGTGCGCGGCTGCCAGGTCCGGGTTGAGCACCACCACGTCGGCCGGCACGAACCCGGCGTCATGGCTGTCATGGCCGTCATCGCCGGCGGAGCTGGCGGCGGTGATCACCCCGCGGGCCCGGCCGTCGCGCACCTCGATCCCGCGCACTGCGGTGCCGTACCGCAGCTGCACCCCGTGCCTGGCCGCCACCGCGGCGAGGGCCCGGGGCAGCGCGTGGATCCCGCCGGCCGGGAAGTACACCCCGGCCACCGAGTCCAGGTACGCGATCACCGCGTAGAAGGCGAGTGCCGAGTGCGGCGCCACGCCGGCATAGAGCGCCTGGAACGAGAAGATCCGGCGGGTACGCGGGTCGTCGAAAAATCGGTCCACAGTGGACTGCAGGCGGCCGAAGCCGCGCGCCGCCACCAGCCGCAGCAGGTTCACGGTGAGCAGGTCGCGCGGGGTGTCGAGGTTGCGGTCGATGAAGTCGTGACGCAGCAGCCGCCACAGGCCCTGTACGTGGTCGACGAAGCGCAGGTACCCGTCGGCCTCGGACGGGCCGCAGACCCGGCTCACCTCGGCCGCCATCCGCAGCGGGTCGGCGATGACGTCCATAGTGGAGCCGTCCGGGAAGTGCGCCCGGTACGCCGGATCGAGGCGGGTCAGCGTCAGCCAGTCGGCCATCGACTCGCCGACGCTGGCGAAGAGTTCCTCGACGAGCTCGGGTGCGGTGAGCACGGTCGGGCCGGTGTCGAAGGTGTACCCGTCCAGGCCCAGCGTCCCGGCCCGTCCCCCCGGCTGGTCCCCGCGCTCCAGCACGGTCACCCGGCGGCCGGCCGCAGCCAACCGGATCGCGCAGGCGAGTCCGCCCAACCCGGCGCCGACGACCACCACCCGGTCGGTCGGTCCGGTCACGGTGCGCACGGCCGTCCTCTCTACGCTGGGCGTAGCCCGCTGGTTGCGGCGGAGTACGAAGAGTAGCTGTCGGGCGGATCCTGGGAGGCCGGAATGCAGCCCCTGGCCGCCTCCTACGAGCAGTGCCGGCGGCTTCATCGACAGTACGGCCGCAGCTACTACCTTGCGACCCGGCTGCTACCGGCCCGCAAGCGCCGCCATGTGCACGCGCTGTACGCCCTGGCCCGCTACGCGGACGAGATCGTGGACTGCACCGATGCGCTGTCCGTGGCGGAGCGGGTCGGGCAGCTCGCCGCCCTGCGCAGCCAACTGCTGGCCGGCGCCCAGGGTCGGGCCGCCGATGCGGGGCCCGGCAGCGACGCGTTGCTGCCGGCCGTGCTGCACACGATCCGGGTCTTCGGCATCGAACCGGAGGATCTCGCCGCCTTCCTGGACAGCATGGCGATGGACCTCACCGTCACCGGGTACCGCGACTACCCGGCGCTGCTGCGGTACATGGAAGGCTCGGCTGCGGTCATCGGCACGATGGTGCTGCCGATCCTGGGCTCACCCGACCCGGCCGCAGCCCGGGAACCGGCCCGCCAGCTGGGTCTGGCGTTCCAGCTGACCAACTTCGTCAGGGACGTGGCCGAGGACCTCGCCCGCGGGCGGGTGTACCTGCCCGTCGAGGATCTGCAGCGGTTCGGGGTGACCCGGGCTGATCTCGCGGCGGCCGCCGCGGTGGGTGCCGCCACCGCAGGGATCCGGGCGCTCATCGGGTACCAGGTCCAGCGGGCCCGGACGCACTATGCGCTCGCCGCGCCCGGGATCGCGCTGCTTGCCCCCTCCTCGCGGGCGTGTGTCGGGGCGGCGTACCGCGTCTACCGCGCGATCCTGGACGAGATCGAGCGGGCGGAGCACGACGTCTTCGTCCGGCGGGCGGTGGTGCCGACCCGCCGGCGGCTGGCTCTCGCCGCCGCCGCGCTCTGGTCGCCGTCTCCCCGGTAGCGCCGCGCTCCGGTCGGCCCGGTAGCGCCGTTCTCTGGTCGGCCCGGTAGCGCGGCCGCCTTCCGCTCATCTCCCTGCGCGCCCCGCCGATGGGTGGACCATCAAACCCGATCAGGGGGCAGACGCGTGGATGCTCGGTGGTGAATCCGATGATGACGACAGTACGGGTCGTCCGGTTGGACGCGAGCGCTCTGGTGTGGGCCAACGGGACGCTGGACTTTGCTGCCGCGCCCGAGCTCCGCCGGGCCATCGATGAGGTGCTCGCGTCGAGACCCTCCAGTGTGGTGCTGGATCTCGCGATGGTCGAGGCGATCGACGAGGAGGCCATCGAGGTGCTGGCGGCTGCCGCGGTACGGATGGCGCGTCGCTCCGCAATGCTCGCCCTGCGGTTGCCCGCCGGGTACGGCCAGATCGTGCCGGACGCGGCCACGCTGCGCGCGTTGCTCTTCTCGGCGTACCCGCTGACCGACCAGGTCGACGGCGAGTGAAAGCGTTGCCGGCCCCACTCCGCTGATGCCGGCCCTACTCGCTGATGTCGGTTCATGAACGCTCACGGATCGTGATCGGGAGCAATACGTCAACGCAATCGTGCGGCGTTTCTTGACCGGCAATTTTGCATTGTCGGCGCGCAGGTGCTATCTACTCAGCGTAGTATGCGAAACGATCGCACATATGACTCTCGGTGTCGTACACCGGGAAAGGGCCTTCCCACATGAGCAGGTACATCATCACCATCACGCCCGACATGCCGAACGGTTCGGCGGGCGCCCAGACCACCGTGACCGTCGACGTCTCCTCCGGTGGCGCGCGGGTGCAGGAGTTGCTGGTGCGTTCCGCCGATGACCGGGGGCTCTTGTCGGCTGAACTCCCCACGATCGATTTTGGTCTGCTGGTGCGTGCGCTCAGCGGCGGCACCGAAGAGCCGCAGGCCGCTGACACCACATCGACCGCCGCGGCGACGCCAGTTCGGCGGCGAGGTCGCGCCGCGGGCGCGGCTGGGGCGGCCACCAAGAAGACTGCGCCGCGGGGCGCGCGGGTCCGGGCCGGCGCCCGCACCGCCGCCAAGCGCACGACCCGGCGGGCTGCGGTGGAGGGCTCAGGCAACGAGCGGGCGTACCGCCGGATGCCCGAGCCGGATGAGGTGCTCGCGGCGTACCAGGCGGCAGGCAGCATCACCGGACTGGCCGAGCACTTCGATGTGCCGCGGCACACCGCACAGGGCTGGGCCGGCCGGCTACGCCGGATCGGGTACCAGATCGGTCGCAGCTGAGGTCAACGAGCACGACGAAGGGCCGGTACCCCCGCGCGGGAGTACCGGCCCTTCGTCGTGTTGTGTTGCGCCCGCACTATGCGGGTCGGCCGAAGTCCTGGGTCCAGTAGATGCCGTACGAGCCGCCGTGCGCGACGCCGACGCCGATGTTCTTGTAGTTGCAGTTGAGGATGTTGTCCCGGTGGCCCTGACTCTTCATCCACGAGTCCATCACGTCCGCCGCGGTCCGCTGTCCGGCGGCGATATTCTCGCCGACGTACGACCAGTTGTATCCCGCGTTCTTCACCCGCTGCGCGGCGGTCACCCCGTCGGGGTTGGTGTGGTCGAAGAACCCCCGGGTGGCCATGTCCTGCGAATGGCCCCGGGCGGCCGTGGCCAGCCGCGAGTCGACAGTGAGTGCCGGGCACCCCACCTTGGCCCGCTCCTGATTGACCAGGGTGAAGACCTGCGCCTCCAGCCCGGCGTCCCCGGTCGCCGGCGGGGCGGTGGTCCTGGTGGAGCGCACGGACGGGGCGGGCGACGCCTTCACGCTCGGGCTCGGGCTCGGGCTGGGGCTCGGGCTGGCTGAACTGGTCGGTTCGCCGGTGGTCGAGTCGAGCTGGGGTGCCGCCACCGTGGAGCCGCTGGCGGCAGTACCAACCCCCTTCTTGGCCGGGCCGGTGTGGGTACCGAGGATCTGTGAGCCGGCGTAGGCCCCGGCGCCCATCACGACGACCACAGTGACCAGGATTCCCACCACGATGGTGCTCGAGCGCCACCCGCGGCGGTGGCTGCGTGGCTCGCCGGGCTCGGTGAAGTCTTCCGGTGCCCAGGCGCGGGTGGCGGCTGGGTCGTACTCAGGGGTGGAGCCGTGATGCTCCCATCCTGGCGTGGACATCTGAATTCTCCCGGGGTGGGCGGCGGGTGGCGCCGGACGGTGGTAGAGCCTATGGCGACACCGGTGGCTGAACCCCGCTCTGACCACTACTTAAGACCGAGCCAAGGCAAACTTACGATGACCGTGACCTTCCGGATCGGAGCGTGACCGCGTGGTAGCTGTGGCACCGTTCTGGCGGCTGCTGCTGGGCGAGCGCATTCCGCTGGTGCAGGTCTTCAAGACCGCGTTGGCCGCGACCCTCGGCTGGGGGGTCGCCGAGCTCGGGGTCGGGCACCGGGTGCCGTTCTTCGCCGCCCTCGCGGCGCTGCTGTGTGTCCAACCGAGCGTGCACCAGTCACTGTCGCGTGCGGTGGAGCGGACCGGGGGCGTCATCGCCGGGGTGATTGTCGCCTTCGTGCTGGGCCAGCAGTGGGGGGTACACACCTGGAGTGTCGGGCTGCTGGTCCTGTCCGGACTGCTCGTCGCGTGGCTGCTGCGCCTCGGCACCCAGGCCGCCATCCAGGTACCGATCAGTGCCCTGCTCGTCGTCGCCGTCGGGACGAGTACCCAGGGCTTCGTGCAGGACCGGATCCTCGACACCGCGGTCGGCGCCGCGATCGGGGTGACCATCAACGCGCTCGTGGTGCCGCCGGTCTACGTCGAACCGGTGGGTACCGCGGTGACAGCGCTCGTCGACGCGCTCGTCGGCCAGTTGGGTGCGATCGCCGCCCGGCTCGACGACCCGCAGGCAGCCCGGCACGTGGAGCAGTGGCTCAGCGGCAGCCGACAGCTGGTCGGGCTCGCCGACGCGGCGCTGGCTGCCGGGGTACGCGCCGAGGAGAGCCTGCGCTGGAACCCGGTACGCCGGCGGCGGGCCGCGCAACTGCACAGTGACCGGCGGCGATTGGCGGTGCTGACCCGGGTCACCGTGCAGGTGCGCGGGGTCACCCGGACCCTCTACGACCACCTCGTCGCCGACCCGGGCGCGCTCAGTCCGCAAGGGCGGCGGATCGTCGCCGAGCTCGTCGACGGTACGGCCGGCGCGGTGGCCCGGCTGCGTGACCCGGTGGAGGTGGCCGGGGACGGGCCCGCGCCGGCCGGGGCGCAGGGCGGGGCGTTCGGCGACGCGGTACAGCTGCTGCGGCTGGAGGCCCGGGCCGATCCGGGTCCGATGTGGACGGTATACGGTGCGCTGGTGGAGGACCTGCGACGGATCCGCGCCGAGGTACGGGAGCCTTAGATGTGCACAGTACTGCTGAGGTATGCGCCCGACGCGCGCTGGCCGCTGCTGCTCGGCGCGGTCCGCGACGAGTTCGTCACCCGTGCGTGGGACCCGCCGGGGCGGCACTGGAGCGGGGCGGCCGGCGACCTCGTGGGCGGGCGGGACAGCACGGCCGGCGGCACCTGGCTGGCGGTCCGTCGGGACTCCCCGGCCGTGGCTGCCGTGCTCAACGGGGTACTGCTGCCGGCGCCCGACGCCGACGCGCGCCCGAGCCGCGGCGGGCTTGCACTGGCGGTACTCGCCGGTGAACCGCTTCCCGACCCGCAGCAGTACGACGGGTACCACCTGCTGCGGGGTACCCCGGACCGGGTGGAGCTCTGGTCCTGGGACGGTGCGGCGCTGCTGCACACCACCCTGGAGCCCGGCGACCACATCCTGGTCAACTACGGGCTGAACGCGCAGCGCGAACCGCTGGTGCCGCACTTCGCGCCGCTGCTCGCCGCCGCGGCGAGCCCCGACCCGCAGCCCGGGCTGGCGTCCGCGCCGGCGTGGGGGGACTGGCTGAAACTCCTCGCCGGGGACGGACTCAAGCCCACCGACCCGCGGGCGTTACTGGTCCGGGCGAACTTCGGCGGGCGTACTTACGGCTCCACCTCAGCGTGCCTGGTGGCGCTGGGCCGCGACGAGGTGCGCTACGACTTCACCGGCGACCCGGCGAACCCGGACTGGTCAGAGGTTAAGATTGGTCAATGTATCGATTCGTGATCTGCGCTCAGCCGTTCGCCGGGCACATCAACCCGGCCCTGCCGATCGCCCGCGCGCTCGTCGAGCGCGGACACGATGTGCGCTTGCTTACCGGCAGCACGTACCGGGAGCGGGTCGAGGCGACCGGTGCCCGGCATGTCGCACCGACTCACGCGCCCGACCTCGACGGCGAGGATGTCGACGCCGCCTTCCCGGAGCGGACCCGGCTGAAAGGGCTGGACCAGTTCCGCTTCGACATCAGCACGGTGTTCCTGAAGCCGATGCCGGCCCAGGTCGCCGACCTGGAGGAGCTGCTCGCCGCGGAGCCGACCGATGTGCTGCTCTGCGACCCGGCCAGCTTCGGTGGGTACGCCATGCACCGCAAGCACGGGGTGCGGTGGGCGACGTACGGGATCACCGTGCTGAGCATGTCCGACCCGCTCGTGCCGCCGTTCGGGCTGGGGCTGCGGGCCTCGTCCAGCCCGTTGGCGTTGCTGCGTAACCGATTGCTGACCACGTTCACCCAGAAGGTGCTGCTGCGTTCGTTGCAGACCGCGGCGGACGCCGCCGGGCGGGCCGCTGGGCTGGAACCCGACGGGCGGTGGCTCTTCGACGTGCCGCTCTCGCCGTACCTGTACCTGCAGCCCGGCGTGGCTTCCCTGGAGTACCCCCGCCGGCACTGGCCGCAACAGCTGCACTTCGTGGGTGGGCTGCTGCCCCCGCCACCGCAGTCGGCGGAGCTGCCGTCCTGGTGGGGCGACCTGGCCGGGGCCGAGCGCGTCGTGCTGGTCACCCAGGGCACGGTCGCCACCGATCCGGAGCAGTTGGTGGTACCGACGATCCGGGCCTTCGCCGACGACCCGGGGACTCTGGTCGTGGCGACGATCCCGGGCCGCAGCATCGAGTCGCTGTCACTGCGGCCGCTGCCGGGCAATGCGCGGGTGGCCCCATTCGTGCCGTTCGAGCCGCTGATGCCGTACGTCGACGCCATGGTCACCAACGGCGGCTACGGTGGCGTCACCTGCGGGCTGCGCTCCGGGGTACCGCTGGTGGTGGCCGGCGCCTCCGAGGAGAAGCCCGAAGTGGCCCGCCGGGTCGAGTACTCCGGCGCCGGCGTCGACCTGCGCACCGGCAGCCCGAGCCCACAACAGGTGCGCTCCGGGGTCCTGCGGGTGCTCACCGATCCGGCGTACCGGGCAGCAGCCGAGAAGGTCAGTGCTGATCTGCACGGCTACGACGGTCCGACGCTCGCCGCCAACCTGCTGGTCGAGCTGGCCGAGACGGGCAAGCTGGTGGCCCGAACTACACCGTCGTTACCGTGAAGTCGGTAAATTGGAACCGGACGTTGTCGCCGCGAACGCCGACCGCACCGGGCTTGGTGATAGGCGCACAGCCCACTCCGGTGTCGGTGGCGCTCATCACCGGCGTGCCGTCCTGGAACATCACGATCGTGACCGAGCCGTCACGGTTGTTGCGGACGGACGCGGCAACGCTCCACCAGCGGTCGATCTGGATCGGGTAGCCGGTGATTTCCTTGGTGAGGTCGTAGTACGTGCCGTCATTGCTCGTTCCGCCTGGGCACTTCTTCTTGATCGTGAGCCGCCCGTCGCGGCGCGCGATGCTGGCCACGTAGAGCTGGTACTGGCTCTGGTAGCGCAGCCAGATGTGGACTCCGTCGTAGTCCGCGGCCGGCGTCGTCGCGGTCTTTGACAGCTCTCGGATGTCGGCCTTCAGACCGACCTGGACGTCGCCAAAGTCGTATCGCCTGGTGTTCAGGCGGAAGATGGCCGAGTTGGTGCGGCGAACGGACTGCGCGTCCACCCCGCCAGTGTTCACCGCGCCCGAGTAGCCGCCGCCGTCGAGGGAGAACAGCGAGCCACTGGTCATCTCCCAATCGGGTGATGCGACTTTGTCGCGGTGGTTGGCGTTCCAGTAGGCGTACTCGTTGGTGACCACTGAGCTGCGGGTGGCGAAGGCCGGATGGAAGATCACCTTCCCGCCACCGGTTGCTCCGGGCGGCGTGGTGTCAATGACCGATGCATCGTCGGCGACGAACCACGAGCTTGCGGGTATGGACAATCCAAAGCTGAGCAGGGTGGCGCCCTCAGGCACAGCTGGCGTATCGAGCTTAGCCATGGTCCAGCTCGCTGAGGCGGGCAGGTCCGCCCTGGTACGCCAGCCCGACCACGTGCCGCCGCCGAGCCGCAATTCGGTTTCAAGGCGGGCCGGCGCGGAGGAGCGGTACCAGATGCTCAGTGTGTAGGAGTGGCCGTACACGACGGTGACGGCGCAGCCCGGGGCGCGATTGAGGTTGAGGGAAATCCGGCCGGTCTTGCTCCGTTGGTCCGCGACGCGCATCGCTGCGGATCCGCTGTGGGCTTGGTCGGTCACGGTGAGCTTGCTGGCTTGCGCCAGTTCTCCGCCGAGCACCCAGCAGGTCGGACGGCCACCCGGGAGCTGCTCGAAGGATGGGTTCACGACGAGGTTCGGGCTCGGCGGCGCGGCGAGTGCCGGGGTTGGCGTACCGACGGCGAGCAGGCCGGCCATTGCAACGACGATGTTGACGACCCAGCGATTCATATAGAGCACCTGCTGCCTGTCGGGGGGACGACGGGGCACGCGACCGCGTGTTCGGCGGCGGGGACGTGCCGTGGCCCCAGGATCGGTCGGTGCTGGCGGTTCCTGAGCGGTTTCCAGCTGGAGCGTGAGCAGTTTCCGGGAGCACCTCCTGTTCGCCGGGTTGCGTCTGCGGTCGCGAACGGGGCGGGCCGGAGCTGTCTGGCCTGGGCATTCTCCGTTGTTTGCACGGTTATGGACTGTATGCGTCACCTGGCCGGCTAGGTGTCGTTAAGTCCGATGTGACGGAAGCAACCACCGATCGGGGCGCGACCGTGCCCGGACGTGGTTCGACCGCAGTCACCGATCTGCCTGCCCCCACCGCGGATCCGCAGGCAATCCTCGCCATACCGGCGTGATGGAGTGCCGGCGCGTGTAACTGCGCCATGTCCAACCACCAGTACGGGAGAAGCACAGGCATGCTCACGACAATCGATGCGGTGAAGGCTGCAGTGCCGTCGGCCCGCGACGCAGTCCTCCGCAAAGGCTTCCCCTTCGAGGTGGCGATCGTCGGGCTCGGCTACGTCGGGTTACCGACGGCGCTCGCGTTCCACGCCGCCGGTCATCGGGTCATCGGGATCGACGTCAGCGCGCGACGCCTGGACGCCATCCGCGGCGGCGACGTCGACCTGCTCGAATCCGACCACCTGCGACTCGACTCGGCACTGTCCGACCCGTCGGCCTTCGTCATCTCCGCCGACCCGGCCCGGTTGGTCGAGGCTGCCGCGGTCATCGTGTGCGTACCCACGCCGGTCGACGAGCACCTGATGCCCGACCTGCGCGCGCTCAGCTCGGCGTGCGAGACCGTGGTGGCGCACGCCCGTCCGAGGCAGACGCTGATGCTGACCTCAACAACGTATGTCGGGTGTACTCGCCGAATGCTGGTCGCCCCGTTGGCAGCGCGCGGCCTGGTCGCCGGCCGGGACGTCTACGTCGCCTTCTCGCCCGAGCGCATCGATCCGGGCAACTCCGGGCACGCCCACGAGAAGGTGCCCCGCATCGTCGGGGGGATCACCGAGGCCTGCGCCGCGAAGGCCACGGCGGTGCTCGCCGGGTACGCCAGCCAGCTCCATGTGGTCAGCAGCGCCGAAGCGGCCGAGATGACGAAGCTGTACGAGAACACCTTCCGTGCGGTCAACATCTCGCTGGCGAACGAGTTCGCCGACATCAGCTCGGTACTCGGGCTGGACGTCACCGAGGTGATCGATGCTGCAGCCACCAAGCCGTACGGCTTCATGGCGTTCTACCCCGGCCCCGGAGTGGGCGGACACTGCATTCCCTGTGACCCGCACTACCTGCTCTGGCAGCTACGCGCCAAACGGGTACCCGCACCGATGATCGAAACCGCCATGGCGCTGGTCGCGGCACGGCCACGTCAGGTCGTGCGACGCGCGGGGGAGGTCCTTGCTGCGCAAGGGCGGCCGGTCACGGGAGCCAAGGTGCTGGTGGTCGGCGTGACGTACAAGCCGGGCGTCAGCGACGTCCGCGAGTCCCCCGCGCTGGAGATCATCAGTGAGCTGCGCCAAGCCGGCGCCTCGGTCAACTACACCGATGTGTTCATTCCCAACGTCGTTGTCGACGGCGAGATCCTGAACCGGGTCGACGAACCAGGCCGGCACAGATGGGACCTCATCATCGCGCACACCGTGCATCCGGGCGTGGACCTCTCCTGGCTCGGCGATCAGCCTGTACTGGACACGACCTACCGGCTCACCGGCCTTGCGCAACGCAGCGGGCTGTAGCCGGCCACCTCGCCCGGAATCCGAGCCATCAGGCCGGGCATCGACTTTCAGGAGAACTCTCTTGCGTGCCTTAGCCGGCCGTTGCATGCGGCCGTCCACCCGCGCCACCGTCAGCCTGCTCCTCGTGTTCGCCACCGTCGCAGGCTGTGGCGTTCCGGCACAGCTCCGGCTGGCGAACTCGGTGCCGTGGCCAGCAAGGCACGTCACCGTTGCCGCGGAGGCGCTGCCCGAAGGCATCGAGAGCATGTACGAACTCTTCAACACCGGCTCGTGGGAGAGTGCCGACCGGCTGCTGCAGGACGACTGGACGGTGCCGCGCTTCGCGCCCGCCCACTTAGCGACGCCGCTGACCTGGCACGAGGATCCGTACCACGAGCAGTACTGGCGGTTCATCTTCTACAGCCTGCGTCCCACCAACAGCCTGCTCTGGGCGTACTACCGCAGCGGCAAGTCGCAGTACCGCGACAAGCTGCTGGAGATTCTGCGCAGCTACCTCGCTCATGTGGCAACCAACCCCGCGCGGGACCGCTACGGCATGGACGATCCGCACACGGTCGCGTTCCGAGTGATGGGCCTCGTCAACGACTACGTCAAGCTGCGGCGTTCGCATGACCTACCCGCCGACCTGGACTCCCGGCTCCGCCAGGAGATATCCAGGCTGGCGCATCTGTTGGAGACGCCGAGGTACTACCAGGGCACCTACAACCACGGCTTCAACGAGGCGGTTGCGCTGCTGCTCGTCTCCGCCAATTTTCCTGAGTTCGATCCCCGCGGCGAATGGCGAAATCTCTCCCAGGTCCGGCTGATGGACCTGATGAAACAGGCCGTCGGTACGGATGGCGTCGAGGTCGAGAAGTCACCGTTCTACCACTACTACGTTCTAGACTTCGCGCTGCAATTGGAGGAGTGGGCTCAACGCAACCAGATTGCGCTGCCGAGCGGGTTCCACGACCGGGTCGAGGCAATGGTGCGTTTCGCCACCTACCTGATCTGGCCGGACGGCACCATCCCGCTGGTCGGATCGTCGGTGGAGATGCGCCCGAGCCGCTCGGCGGACCTCTACACAGCGTTCGAACGGGAGCATCCCGATTTCGCGTATGCGGTCAGCGCGGGTGCTTCGGGTACCGCGCCGCCGGACCGGGCCGCCCTCTTCGACTACACCGGGCTCGCGGTGCTGCGCTCGCCAGTGGACCAGGCAGCCCGCTACTCGGACAATAGCCAGCTGATACTGGATGTTGGACCGCAGACGTCTCCGCACGCACAGGTCGAAGCGCTGGCGTTCGACTACTACTCCCACGGCCGCGAACTGATCACAGACTCGGGGCTGGACACCTATGTCCCGGGTACCGCCTTCGACTACTTCCACAACGCGACAGCACACAACACCGTCGTCGTCGATGGGCAGAACCAGGGAAGCGGGCCGGTGCGCTCCGGTCTCACCGCGACCGGCCCGACCTGGGCGTACCAGTCAGGCAGCGCCAGTGTGTACCCGGGCGTTACGCAGCGCCGCGCGGTCCTGTTGCTCTCCCGCGATCTGGTGTTGGTGGTCGACCTAGCCGGCGCGCAGCAGGAGCACCGCTACAACCAGCTATGGCACCTCTTCCCGGGCGCGCACGTCGTTGCCGACGGGACGAGGGTCGACGTCTATGACGACCGCGACGCCCCGACCCTGCGTATCGTGCAGGCCGACATGGCGCTTCCGCTGGGCGTTGTCGACCACTTCGGTGAGATGAATCCGATGCAGGGCTGGTACTCCGACCAATACGGCCACGTCGAACGTGTGCATGTGGCGGATTACGGAACCCAGGGACTTCAGGCGGCCTATGTCACGGTGCTCGCTTCAGGACCGTACGCCGGTCGTGCGGTCACAGCCAGGGCACAGGTCGTCGGTGAGGGGGTCACCGCGACTGTCTGCGCCGGAGGCTACGCCGCCACGGTAGTGATCGGCCATCTGGCTGCGGTAGGGGAGAGCGTGACAGTCAACGAGGGTGTTGGGGAGTGCACATGAGTCCTGAGCCGCGTTACGCCACTGAGTCAGGCGTCGCAACGGCGACGCAGACAACGATCCCGCACGCGCGTCAGACTCTGGAGCCCGACGTCCGGACCGCGTCGGCTCCCGAGTTGCCCCGGGCGATCTCGATGGAGGCTCGCGCGAAGGCCCGGCAGGCGGTCCGGCGTGCGTTGGCGCTCGTCGCACTCTTGCCGCTGACCGTGATTCTCGCGGTCAAGGCGGCTGGTCTCGGATCGCAGGTGCTCGTCAACATCTACGGCCTGGGCGTACTCGGTTCGACGATTGTCGTGATGTACCTGGCCTTCAGCAACTACCGCGATCCGTCCACTGACGCAGTCGGTCTCGTGGAGCAGCCGTTGGTGAGTTGTCTGCTCGCGGTCCGAGACGACGTACAGATGATCGAACGCACCGTCCACTCGCTTGTCGAGCAGACGTATGACAACTGCGAGATCATCGTTGTCGACGATCTCTCCACCGACGGCACCCGCGAAGTTCTGGAGAAACTCGAACAGCTGCTGCCGATCCGGGTGATCGCACTCGAACAGAACGTCGGCAAGAAGCGGGCCCTGGTCGTCGCCGCCGAATATGCCCGCGGTGACTACTTCGTCTTCACCGACTCGGACTGTGTGTTGGAGCCCGATGCAGTGGAGCGCTGCATGCTGGCCTTCCAGGCGCACCCGGGAATCGGCGCGGTCAGCGGGCACGCCCGCGCGCTCAACGCTGAGCAGAATTTGCTCACCCGCATGCAGGACGTCTGGTACGACGGCCAGTTCGGCATCGCCAAGGCCGCTGAGTCGGTCTTCCGCTCAGTGACGTGTGTGTCCGGTCCGCTCGCCGCGTTCCGGCGCGAGGCCATCTACAACTACCTGCCCGCCTGGGCCGGTGACCGGTTCCTCGGTCGCGAGTTCCGGTTCGCCACCGACCGGCAACTCACCGGATACGTGCTGGGGCAGCGATGGATCGGTCGGCGCCTCAAGCGGCAGTACGCCGACTCGCCCTTCGTCACGGAGATCGACTATCCCGAGCGGCGCTGGGGTGTCGCGTATGTGCGATCGGCCCGGGCCTGGACGAACGTACCCTCGACCTTCCGTACGATGATCCGTCAGCAGGTGCGCTGGAAGAAGAGCTTCATCCGCAACATGTTCTTCACCGGCAGCTTCTTCTGGCGGCGCGGCCTGGCGCCGGCCCTCATCTTCTACAGTCACGCCCTCTGGGTGCTCTGTGCGCCGGTGTTGGCCTTCCGTCATCTGGTCTGGCTGCCCCTGACCGGCGGGCTGCTGGTGCCGGTTCTCTACCTCTGCGGGGTCAGCTTGAAGGGTTCGATCTGGGGTCTCGGATACCGGCTACAGAACCGCGGCGACCGGCGATGGATCTACCGCCCACTGATGAGTCTGCTCTCCGCAACGGTGTTGTCCTGGCTGCTGGTGTACTCCGCGGCGTCGCTGCGCAAGAGCGTGTGGAGGAGAGGGTGAGCATGAACCGTGCTGTCGGCTCGTATGCCGCGGCGCCCACGCGGCCGCGCCGGTCCGGTCGGCGTGTGGTGTCGGCCATCGTGCAGATCCTGGTGCTCGCCGCGGTGTGCCTGCTCTACCTCGTGGTGGTCAGCCGGGGGCGCCTCTTCCATGTGATCGGAGCGTCATGAAACGCGCCCGGCTGTTGCTGACGCTGGCCCGCGCAGCGACCGGACTGGCGGCGATGGCAACCCTGGCAGTGCCCGCGCTGACCTACCGGTATGTGCACAACCAGGAACTCGTCAACGACCAGCTCGCGGCCGCGAGGATTTCGGAATTGCCTGCGGCCGATGTGGCCAACTACAAGACATTCGGCACGCAGGGATCGCGCACGTTCGTCGTTCTTGGCTACCACGACGTGGTCCAGCCGGGCGGTGCCCCCGCGGCTCCCGGCCGCCGGTCCGTTTCGGCCGACGTATTCGCCGCGCAGATGGAGATGCTGGAACTGGCCGGTTTCCAGACGGTGTCGGCCACTCAGGTGAGAGATTTCCTCTCTGGACGGGGATCGCTGCCGCCACACGCCGCACTCATCGCTTTTGAACAAGCCCGTACGCGAAGCTGGACCGTTGCCGACCCTGTGCTGGCCCGGCACGGCTTTCAGGCAGTCATATTCGTGGACCAATCCATTGTGAACACTCAGCGGCAGGGCAGCTACCTGTCCTGGCCGGGACTGCAAACCATGGTGGCCAGTGGGCGGTGGTCGGTTGGCCTGGCGCTCCCGCAACCGACGGCGACGGTACCGGCCGATGCGGGCGGAACGAAGGCCAGCGCGCTCCTCACCCACCAGTGGCTCAGCGGCGAGAACCGCGTGGAGACCACCGGGGAGTTCGAGAGTCGACTTCGCTCGCTCCTGTCGGGTGCGGTCACTGAATTCGTCAGCCATGGCCTACCGCCCGTTGCCCTGCTCTCGTACCCGTTCCAGGCCGGTTACCCGCTGGAGCGCGTAACCGCAACGTTCTCCGAGCTTGTCTCCGTCGTGGACGGACTATTTCCCGCTGGCCTGCTCACGATGGAACCCGATAAAGCCGTGACGAGCGACTGGGCCAAGAAGCGGATTCTGCCGCGGATCCAGGTCTACGGTTCCACGACCGAACGCATCCTGTTTTCCCGTATCCGAGAGGCGGCCCAGTCGTGAGGCTTAGGGCGTTGTTCGTTGTCGCAGTCGTCGCGATGTCCGTGAGTGGGCTCCTGCTTCCGGCCGCTGGCTTCGCCGCGGAGAGCGGTCCGAGCGCGGCGCCGTCTGCGTCCACCGCGCCGTCTGCGTCCACCGCGCCGTCAGCTGTGGTCAACTCGCCCGCGGCCGAGCCGTCCGGCGAGCCGGCCGCGACGCCGTCCATTGAGCCTTCAACCACGCCGTCTGCTGAGCCGTCCGTGACGCCTTCCGAAGCCCCGTCTGCTGAGCCGTCCGTGACGCCTTCCGCTGAGCCGTCCGTGACGCCTTCCGCGACGCCTTCTGCTGAACCTTCTGTGACGCCGTCTGCTGAGTCGGTGGTGGCGGCTGTCCGATTCGTCACCCCAGAGGAGGGTGCCACGGTCACGAGAGTGGTGTCGCTGACCGCGACACTGCAGGAGGCATCTGTCGGTGACGGCGTGCGCTACCTTGTCGCCGGCACGGTGCTGGGCACCAGCTACACCGCTCCGTATCTGTTCGCCTGGGACACCACGGCCGTGCCGCAGGGGCCAGCTGTCCTCACGGCGCAGGTCGTCGGAGCAGACGGGCAGCCGCGACTGAGCGCGACCGATACCCGGCAGGTGCTGGTTGCCCACCCACGGACGGTGGTCACCCTCGGGTTTGACGACGGCACCGCGGACCACTTCGCGGTCGCGAGTGAGCTGGCATCGTTCGGGCTGCGCGGGACCTTTTACGTCAACAGCGGACGGCTGGGCACGGGGCCGAAGTACCTGACGATGGCGCAGGTCCAGCAGATGCAGGCGCAAGGGCACGAGATCGGCGGGCACACTGTTTTCCACCTCCATCTCAGCCAACAGGACCATGCTGAGCAGCAACGTCAGATCTGCACAGATCGCAACCAATTGCTGGCTGCTGGACTGAACATCAGTGACGTGGCGTACCCCTTCGGTGATCTCAGCGATGCGGCCAAGCGCGCTGTCGAGTTCTGCGGGTACAACAGCGCACGAACGTCCGGCGGGATCGGCTGTACCGGCTGTCCGTCGGCGGAGCCAGTACCGCCCGCGGACCTGTACGCCATGCGCTCGATCTCCAGCCTGACGTCGCAGACCACCACGGCTGAACTCATCGGCTATGTGAACGCCGCCGAACGGTCGGGTGGCTGGCTGCAACTCGTCTTCCACATGAACTGCGATGGCTCCGCTTGTGCTCCCGACGCTATCCGCGCGGACCAGTTCACCGCCTTTGTGCGGTGGCTCAGTGGGCAGCAGGCGCAGCACGCGTTGACTGTCGCGCCGGTGCGGGATGTGGTGGGAGGCGCGGTGCGGCCGGCAGTGGCGCCGCCGCCGCCGACCGCCACTCAGCTCGCGGTGCAGAACGCCTCGTTGGAGGAGTCGACGTCGGCTGGCGGGGTGCCCCGCTGCTACGAGCTGGCGACCGATGGGGGCAGCCAGGCGTTCACGGCAGCGCGGGTTCCCGATGCGCATAGCGGCCGGTGGGCGGAGCGCATCGAGGTCACCGGTGCCCTCGGGGGCGCCCGCGTGATCACAACTCAGGACCTGGGGTCCTGCGCACCGCCGGTCCTGGGAGGACACGGGTACAGCCTTGGTGTCTGGTACAAGTCCACTGTGCCAGTGAAGATCATCGCCTACTACCGCCTGCCCGCCGGGGGGTTCCACTTCCTCGGGGGCAGCCAGGAGTTTCCGCCGGCGAGCACCTGGACCTATGCGAGCTGGACCAGCCGGGCCGTTCCGGACAGCCTCGACAGCGCGCTGAGCTTCGGCCTCTGGCTGCCCACGGACGGGGCGGCCACCGTGGACGATCTGTCGGTCGCTGACGCCGGTGTACCTCCGGCCAAGCCGAGTCATGCGGGTGCCAGTCACTCGGCCACACCGAAGACGTCCAGGCCACCTGAGCCCGGCCAGTACCTCGCTTTCCACCCGCCCGTAGGAGGGCTCGCGGTCCCCGCCGGTCCCGAGGCGAACGCGGCAGCCGCGAGCCGAAGTGCCTGGCTGCTACCGGTCAACCTCGCGCTGCTGCTCGGCGCGGGGTACGCCGTCCTGGTCCTGGTCGATCGCCGGCTCGTACGCCTGCACCGGCGTACCCGCCTGCGGCCTGGTCAGCGCATCGACCACGGGCGTGCCCGCCGCAAGGTTGCCCGACAGCCGACCCCGCCGGTGGCAGATAGGTGATGACGGTCGACCGCTTCGCCCCGTTCCGGCAGGCTGGGCCGTGATGTCAGGAATCAGAATGGCGCGGCTCATCTGCGGGGCAGCGGCCGTGACCCTTCTCGCGATGGCGTGTTTGATCTGGGTCCATGGCAGGTTGGCCGGAAGTGGGCCGGCCCCTGAACGCTCCACTGTGGATCCGTTGGACGAGGGGACCGGTCCGATCGGCGCCTCCGCAGAGGATGGATGGGTCAGTTTCGCCGGTGGGCGGCTGCGGTATCGGCAGGACGTCCAGCGGAACCGGGTGCCCGACTTCTCGCAGGTCGGGTACCACGGGGGGGACGCAGCGATTCCCACGGTGCCGGTGCGGGCGTCGCTGAACGCGATGCCGGCGGGTGACGACACCGCACGGATCCAGGCGGCCATCGACGAGGTTGCCCGCTCCGGTCAGCCGGGAGCGGTGCAGCTGGGTCCTGGCGCCTACCGGCTGGTCAGCACCGTGAACGTCAATTCCGGCGGTGTGGTGCTGCGTGGCTCCGGCAGCGGCTCCGGTGGAACCACGCTCGTCGGCGTCGGTGCCCCGCATGTGCTGGTTCGGTTGGCCGGCACCGGTACCCCGGCGAAGACTGGCGCCTCGCACGCGGTGACCGACGACTACGTGCCGGTCGGGGCCACCGAGCTGACCCTGAGCGACGTCTCTGATCTGGTCCCCGGTGATCGCGTGGTGGTGGCACGGCCGATCACCCAACAATGGGTGCACGCCATCGGGATGGACGCCATCCCGGCCCGCCCGGACGGCACGCCCAGCACCCAGTGGAAAGCGGGGACCGGACTGCAGTTCAAACGCACGGTCGTCGCCGTGTCGGGCCACACCCTCCGGCTGGACGTGCCGCTGCCGCAGGCGTTGGAGAAGCAGTACACCGACGCGGTGGTGTGGCGGTACGTGTTTCCCGGTCGGGTGCGCGAGGTCGGGCTGGAGAGCCTCGCGGCGGACGGGCAGGCCTTCGCAGCCGACCCGACGTGGCACGACAAGGGGTACTTCGACAGCCAGCTCGTCGTGGTCGATGCCGCCGAGGAATCGTGGGTACGCGATGTGGTGGCGCAGCACTTCGGCGCGGCGTTCACCGTTGGTGCCGAGGCATTGCGGGTCAGCGTGCTGGACACCGCGTCGCTGGATGAGTCTGTGCCGCAGGACATCACTGCGCAGCCCATGGCGTACACGGTTGCCGGCCAGCAGAGCCTCGTCGCGCGGTGTCGCGTGACTGGCAGCAACCTGCATGCCTGGGTCACCGAGTCCCGTACCGCGGGACCCAACGTCTTCACCCGGTGCACGGCGACGAACACCGGGAACCGGAAGATCGACGCTGGGCCCCACCAGCGCTGGGCGGCCGGAACGCTCTACGACGCGATGACCATGGATGGTTCGGGCATGCTCAGGCTGGAGGACCGCCAGTGGCAGGGCACCGGGCAGGGCTGGGCCGGCGCCAACGACGTGTTGTGGAACTGCTCCGTGGGCACGTACCACCTGGAGAATCCGCCGACCGCCCACAACTGGGCCTTCGGCTGTACCGGAAATCTGGAACCACCGGCGGCTGGGCATCGATCCGGGGAGGTCGTCTCCGATGGCGCCCACGTCGCGCCGGAGAGCCTCTACGAGCAGCAGCTCGCCGACCGCAGGGCCGGCCGGCCGGCCGGCCTGACCGTCGAGCCGGCCGTCGAAGAGCGGGCTTCCAGCGGCCCGGTCGGGTGAGATTCGCAAATATCGACATCTGGGCATAACATGCCCGGCGTGTCCGATGTCGCAGTGGTGAGCGCCGGTGCGGCCCTCGTCGGTGCCGTCTGGGGGGTGCTGCTTCCGACGCTGGTGTACCGGTACGCCGTGCTCTGGCCTGACGGCGAGCCGCGGCCACCGTGGCGCCGCGCCTGTGCCACCTGCTCCGAACCGCTGCCGCCGTGGTGGCGGCCGTCGCTGTCGCGGCTGTCGGTGCGGTGCCGGTCCTGCGGTGCCCGGCTCGGCCCGTCGCGGTGGCTGACGGTGCCACTGTCGGCCGGGGTCTGTGGGCTACTCGGGGCGGTATTCGGCGCTCGTACGGATCTGCCGGCATTCATGCTGCTCGCCCTGCTTGGTGTGCTTCTCGGGGTGGTGGACGCCGCCGTGCTCCGGCTGCCGGATCCACTCGTACGGGCGACCGCAGTGGCGGGTGTCGTGATGTTGACAGTGCCAGCGCTGCTCAGCGGGCAGCCGAACCTGATCGTCCGGGCTTTCGCCGCCGCTGTGGTGTGTGGGATCGCCTACGGAGCGTTCGCACTGCTTCCCGGGTCCCCGTTGGGGTACGGCGACGCGAAACTCGGGGTGGTCCTCGGCTTCTTCCTGGGCTGGCTGGGCTGGTCCACAGTGTTGGCAGGACTGGTTTTCGCGCCCATCGCCAATGCGCCGATCCTGCTGGGACTGATCGCCACCGGCCGCGCTGGACGCAAGACGCTCGTGCCGTACGGGCCGGCGATGCTCGTCGGAGCATTGGCGGCAATTGTCGTGTCGGTGCTACGGCAGCGGACACACGGATGAGTGGCTCATCGGCCGTACGGCTGAGGGGAAACTGTCCCCCCCAGCTCGATCGGTTGGCGGGTACCCGCTGGTCGACCGATGACAAGCAATGCATTGTCCCGAAAGACTCACAATCTGCGGTTGTACCGCGTACCACCCCACCACCTGTGTGGGAGCCAACCCGCCCACACGTCCACTAGAGGGGGGCCTCGTGCCGTTCACCAATCTCATCACCAAGGTCATGGCGTGGCGCAACAGCCGCGACCGTGGCGCCAGCGCCGTCGAGTACGGCCTGCTGGTAGCGCTCATCGCCGTTGTCGTCGCCGTCGCCATCACCACGCTCGGCGGCACGATTAGGGACAAGTTCAACGAAGTCTCGGGGTGCATCAGCGCAGGCTGCTAGTAGCCGCAGATCTTGACGGCTCATCCGCTGAGCCGGGCCCCGCACCTCTGTCGGGGGTCCGGCACACCGGCGTTCACACACCCGACTGACTTCGTGCGGAGTCAGCCGGGGACGGTCCTATCTCCAGGGGGCTTCGTGCCTTTCAGCAATACCGTTCGGAAGGTCGTCGCTTGGCGCAGCAGCCGTGACCGCGGTGCGAGCTCCGTCGAGTACGGTCTGCTGATCGGATTCATCGCGTTCGTGATCTTCTTTGCCGTCATGTCGTTCGGCAACGTGGTCCGCAACCTGTACCAGTCCGCCTGCGACAGTTTCCCAGGCGGTAGCTGCCCGTGATGGCCAGGCGGCTCATCCGGCGGGTGCCCGGTTCATGCTGGTCGACTTCCCTGGTCGGCCAGCAGGAGCGGCGGCACCCGCGTAGCGAGCACCGCCGCCGTCATCGCGGCGACCGCGGCGCCGCGGCCGTGGAGGCCGCCCTCGTGCTGCCGATATTGCTGTTCATTGTCTTCGGCCTCATCGATTTCGGCCGGCTGCTCAACGCTCAGATCACCGTCACCCAGGCAGCCCGCGAGGGGGCCCGGGCGGAGTCGCTCGCCGCCGACCCGACCGCCCGGGCCGGCTCCGCGGCGGGCAGCCTGGGCACGGTCAATGTCACCGTGGATCGAGCCTGCCCCTCCCCGCTGGACCCGTCGAAGGAGGCGCGGGTCACCGTGACCTACCAGTTCGACTTCATCACTCCGGTGGGGGCGCTCGCCGGGCTGTGGGGTGGTGGCTTCGGCGGCCCGATCAACGTCACCAGCACCGGGGTCATGACATGCCTGGCCTGAGCCTGGACCAGCTGCGCCGGGTGCTCAGGCTGCACCGGGCGCTCCGGCTGCGCCGCCGCGACGACCGTGGCGCCGTCGCGGTACTCGTGACGATCCTGCTCGCCTCCGGGGTACTGCTCGGCATGGGCGCGCTCGTGATCGACGTGGGCAACCTGTACGCGGAACGCGGGCAACTGCAGAGCGGCGCCGACGCGGCCGCGTTCAAGGTGGCCCAGGACTGTGCGCTGGACAGCTCCGCCTGCACGCCGGGCAATGCCGCCGCGGATGCTGCCGGCTATGCCAATGCCAACGCCAGCGACGGCGTCTCCGGGGTCAGTGTGGTCTGTGGCCGGGGCGGTTCGCTCAATTCGTGCCCCGCCCCGGCGGCCGGCCTGGTCGACTGCGTCAATCCCGCCCCGGGCACCGGCAACTACGTCGAGGTGCGGACCCAGACCCAACAGTCCGACGGCACCACCGTCCTGCCGCCGGCCTTCGCCCAGTCACTGGTGAGCGGCTACTCGGGCTCCACCGTCCAGGCCTGCGCCCGCGCCGCCTGGGGGCCGCCCGCCTCGGCCCGGCTCTCGATCACCCAGAGCATCTGTGAGTGGAACGGCTACACGAACAACGGCGCGTCCTTCCCGAACCCGGCGGTGGACCGGGTCATCCGGCTGCGGGGTAGCAGTGGAGTCGGCACCTGCCAGCCGGGCGGCGGTCCGACCATCCCGGAGGGCTACTCCTGGCTGCGGGACACCAGCGGCACCTGCCGGACCCCGGTATCGGTGGGCGGGTCCTACCGGATCCGGACGAACAACTCCCCGTCGAGCGCCTGCCGGAGTCTGCTGAACGCGCTGCGCGACAGCGGGGAGCCGGTACTGATGCCGATCTACGACCAGGTCACCGGCAGCGGCAGCGGCACCAGATTCAGAATCATGGGCATCGCTGCCTTCGTGGTCACCGGCTGGAACCTGCCCGGGTTCGTCAGCTCCTCCACCCTGACCGGCACCGACTACTGCGACACCGCCGCCCTGCGGGGCACCTGCATCTACGGCTACTACACCCAGACCCTCGTCCCCGGTACCGCCACCATCGGCGGCCCTGAGCTCGGCGCGAACGTGGTCGCGCTCATCGGCTGAAGCACCCACCACCCCTCGACACCCCCAGGGAAATACGCATATGTCCCGACGCATCCTCGCGGTGATGATCGCTATAGTGCTGGCCACGGTCGGCACCGGCGCGGTCTACCTGTACGTCCACAACGCCGATCAGCGGGCCATCGCGGGTCAGAAGGCGCGGACGGTCCTGGTCGCCGACAAGCGCATCCCGGCCGGCACCACCGGTAAGTTGATCCGCACCGGCGGTTACCTGCGTACCGTGTCGATGCCCGCGGCGACCGTGCCGGACGACGCGTTGGACCAGGTCAATGCCGACCTCGACAACCTGGTGGTCACCGCCGACGTGCAGAAGGGGCAGCTGCTACTGCGGGCGATGTTCGGCTCGCAGACTGCGGGCACCGGCGGGCTGCGTATCCCGGAAGGGATGGTCGCGATCGCGGCCCGGGTGAAGAACGATGCGTTCGGCCCCGGCCAGATCCGGGCAGGTTCGCGGGTGGCGGTCTTCCTCACGTACACCCCGCTGGACGACGCGCACCGCACCGTCATCGCCGCCGGAGGTGTGGACCAGGGCCGCGCGGTCAACAGCGTGACCCGGCTGCTGCTGGCCAACGTCGAGGTGCTTGCCGTGGTCACCACCAAGCAGGACACGACCAGCAGGTCCACCTCGGGTGGTAGCGCATCCGGTGGTGGCGGCGACGAGGTGGTCATCACGTTCGCGGTGACCCAGCTCGACGCCGAGCGGCTCGCCCACGCCGTGGCGCTTGAGGGAGAGATCAACGTTGCTCTGCTCTCGGACGACTCCAACGTCAAGCCGGACAACGGTGTTGACAACCGCACGGTCTTTTAAGCAAGTAGGTACACGATGCCGATCCTTTTTGAGCCGCTCCAGCAATGGGCCCAGCACCTGGGGACGCGACTCGGTGGCAGCTTCCAGGTCGTGGGCAGCCTCGACGAACTGGACCGCATGCTCACCGAGCATCCCCAGGAGCTGCTGGTCCTGTTCGGACCCGGTACCGATGTGCGGGATTCGTTCGGCTTCGCGGCCCAGCAGCGGGTCGCCCGGCCGGCCATCGGGGTGATCCTGCTCCGCGACGAACTGGACGTGGCCACCCTCGGCCACGCCCTGCGCTCCGGTGTTCGCGAGGTCGTGCCGGCCAACGATGTCCGGGCGGTGGTTGACGCCTGCGCCCGGTCGATGAGCATCTCCGAGCAGTTGGTCGGTACCACCGTCAAGCCGGCGCCGACCGAAGCTACGGCCAAGGTGATCACCGTGTTCGCGGCGAAGGGGGGCTGCGGCAAGACCACCATGGCCACCAACCTGGCCGTCGCACTCGCCGAGGGCGGCCGGCGTCGGGTCTGCCTGGTCGACCTCGACCTCGCCTTCGGCGACGTGGGGATCATGCTGCAGCTCACCCCGGACCGGGGGATCGCTGACGTGGTCGACGGGCGGGACGAGATCGACGCGACGCTGCTGCGGGCGTTGCTGACGCCGTACGCGCCCGGGCTCGATGTGCTGCAGGCTCCGGTGGGCCCGGCGGAGGCGGAGCGGATCACCAAGGAGCTGATGGCCCGGCTGCTCGTCGCGGCGCGGACCGTCGCCGACTACGTGGTGATCGACACGCCACCGCACTTCACCGACCACGTCCTGACCGCCCTCGACATGTCCGACCTGTACGTGCTGGTCACCACCCCGGACATCCCGGCCCTGAAGAACCTGCGGCTCGCGCTGGACATGTTCGACCTGCTCGGCATGTCCAGGGAGAACCGGGTCGTGGTGCTCAACCGCTCGGACGCCCGGGTCGGGTTGACCGGCAACGACATCGATCACGTGATCCAGGTACCGATCAGTGCCCACGTACCGTCCAGCCGGGACGTGCCGGTCTCGATCAACCGGGGGGTACCGATCGTCGTCGACAAGCCCAGCCATCCGGTGAGCAAGGCGATCCGGGAACTGGCGCTCGGCCGGTTGACCCGGGCGACGGCACCGAAGTCCGGTCGTGGCCTGCGTGGCCGGATCTCCCGCACGGACAAGTCATGACCGGGCGCAGCAGCGAGCGGCGTGAGGTGATCGCATGAGTCTCTCCGACCGGATCGCTCAGCGCGGTCCCGCCGGCACCATCCCGCTGCAGAGCGCCCGGTCCGGCTCTGCCGGGTCCCCGCCCAAGCGCGGCCCGCTCGCCGCGATCCGGCTACGCCTGCACCGCGAACTGCTGGACATTCTCGGCCCCAAGCTCTACGACAACCGCACTGCGGACGAGGAGCTGGAGCAGAAGGTCCGCGACACCATCAACGAGGTACTGGCCCGCGAGGATACCCCGCTCACCGGTACCGACCGGGCCAAGATCGCCCAGGATCTCGTCGACGAGATCCTCGGCCACGGCCCGATCGAGCCGCTGCTGCTCGATCCGGAGATCAGCGAGATCATGGTGAACGGCCCCGACGAGATCTTCGTCGAGCGCAACGGCAAGTTGTTCCCGGTCGACACCTCGTTCGTGGATGAGCAGCACCTGCGCCGGGTGATCGACCGCATCGTCTCCCGGGTGGGGCGCCGGGTCGACGAGTCCAGCCCGATGGTGGACGCCCGCCTGCCCGACGGCAGCCGGGTCAATGCCGTGGTGCCGCCGATCGCGATCAACGGTTCGATGCTGACCATCCGGAAGTTCCCCAGCGACCCGTTCACGGCAAAGGATCTTGTCGGGTTCGGCACGATGACGCCGCAGGTGGCGGAGCTGCTCGCGGCCTGCGTCCAGGGCCGGATGGACATCATGATCAGTGGGGGTACCGGCTCCGGGAAGACCACCACGCTCAACGTGATCTCCAGCTTCCTGCCCAACGACGAGCGGATCATCACCATCGAGGACGCCGCCGAGCTGCAGCTCAACCAGCGGCACGTACTGAGGCTGGAGGCCCGGCCGCCCAACATCGAGGGGCGCGGTGAGGTGACCATCCGGGATCTGGTCCGCAACGCACTGCGGATGCGCCCCGACCGCATTGTCATCGGCGAGGTACGCGACCGGGCAGCGCTCGACCTGCTCCAGGCGATGAACACCGGTCACGACGGCTCACTCAGTACGGTGCACGCCAACAGCGCGCGGGACTCCATCGCGCGGCTGGAGACGATGGCGCTGATGGCCGGGATGGATCTGCCGATGCGCGCGGTCCGGGAGCAGATCGCGTCCGCGGTGGATGTCATCGTCCACCAGGCCCGGCTGCGGGACGGCACGAGGCGCATCACCCAGGTCTCCGAGGTGGTCGGCATGGAGGGCGAGGTGGTCAGCATGCAGGATCTGTTCCTTTTCGACTTCCGGGCGGGCTACGACGAGTACGGCCGGGCCCGCGGTACCCTGCGCCCGACCGGCCTGCGGCCGCGCCTGGTCGACACCCTGGCGGAAAAAGGCATCCAGGTACCGATCGAACTCTTCGGCGGCCAAAAGTGAGCGCGAGGAGGCTTCATCGGCTTGCGGTGGCGGCTGTGGCGGTGCTGGCTGCGCTGCCCGGTCCGGCGGCACCGGCGTTCGCCGATGACGTCCTGACGGTCAGCGTGGCCAGTGTCGAAGGTGGCACCGTGCACCTGCTCGCCTCGGTCCCGGCGACGTCGGCCAAGGATCTTCCGGCGGTCGCTGTGCGGTTCGGCGACACCCCACTTACGGCGTCGGTCGAGCAGGTGCAGGGCTCGACGCAGAAGGCCGTAGCCGTGGCCCGGGCCGTCGTCGTCGTGATCGACACCAGCGGCTCGATGGAGGGTGCGCGGATTCAGGCCGCCCGTGACGCGGCGCTGGACTTCGTGGGTACCGTCCCGGCGGACCTGGAGATCGGTCTGATCGCGTTCTCCGACACCCCGCGGGTGCTGGTGAACCCGACGCCGGACCGCGCGGCTGTGCGCAACGCGATCGGTACCCTGCAGGCCGCCGGGGAGACCGCCCTGTACGACGGGCTGAGCCAGGCAGCCGACCTGCTCAAGGGCTACCCGGAGAAGCGGCTGCTGCTGCTCACCGATGGCGCCGACACCGTGTCGAAGACGACCCTGGACGGGGTGATCTCGACCCTGGCCGGGGCGAAGATCCCGGTGGACGTGGTCGCCCTGCAGGTCGCGCCGACCGACCTGGCGCGGATGCGCCAGCTCACCGCGGCAGCCGGCGGCACCGTGTACCAGGCGGCGAACACGGCGGCGCTCGCCACCGCGTTCAAGACGGCGGCCGACTCCTACCAGCTCCGGTTGGCGATCGCGGTGAGCGTGCCGCCCGGGCTTGCCGGCAAGTCGGGGGAGCTGGTCGTCACCATGACCTCCGGGCTCAGCCGGAGCAGTGCGACAGTCGCCGTAACCTTCGCCGAACTGGCGCCCAACTCCGGCGCGACGTTCACCGCGGTTGGGCCGGGATTCTCGGTATCGCCGCTCGTCGTCGCCGCCGGGGTCTTCGTGGTGCTGTTGGCGTTGTCGCTGCTGGTGCTGGCACCGCTGGTGGGACGCGATCGCCGCAAGCGGCTGACCCAGGTGGCGAAGTTCGGGCTGAGCGCCCGGGCGACGAAGCGGACCGGGGTCGTCGTTGCGGCGCCTGCTGAGCCTGCCCACGAGGGGGGAATCACTCAGGTCGTGCTCGGGCTCTCCGACCGGATGATGCAGTCGCGGGGGGCGGAGAGCCGGGTTGCGGTCAAGCTCGAACGTGCCGGAATTTCGCTGAGTCCGGCCGAGTGGACCGCGATCCGCAGTGGCACCACTATCGGCGGTGCGTTGCTGGGTTTCCTGGGGATGGGCTGGATCGGCATCGTGGTGGGTGCGATCGCCGGCTGGCTCCTCGCCGGGGTCTACCGCAACGTACGGACGAGCCGGCGTACCCGCGCCTTCTCCGACCAGCTCCCGGACGCACTACAGATGATCATTGGATCGCTGCGCTCCGGGTTCTCGCTGCAGCAGTCGGTCGACGCGGTGACCAAGGACGCCACACCGGGACCGGTGACCCTCGAGTTCGGTCGTGCGGTGGCCGAGACCCGGATCGGCTCGGATATCCCCGACGCCCTGGAGCGGGTTGCCCAGCGGACCCGCAACTCGGATCTCCGCTGGGCGGTGATGGCGATGCGCATCCAGCGGGAGACCGGCGGCAACCTCGCGGAGGTGCTGGAGGCGACCGTGGAGACGATCCGCGAACGCGACCGGCTGCGCCGCCAGGTTCGCGCGCTGTCGGCCGAGGGGCGGCTGTCGGCGTACATCCTCGTCGGGTTGCCGATCCTGCTGGGGCTGTGGATGTTCTTCCTTCGCCGGGACTACATGCGTCCACTGTGGACCACGACGATCGGGCTGGCGATGCTGGGCACTGCGGTGGCGCTCGTTGTTGTCGGCGCCTTCTGGATGTCGCGCTGGGTGAAGGTCGAGGTGTAGGGGCATGAGCCTGGTACTTCAGTTGGTCGGGCTGGCCACCCTGTTCTGTGCGATCCTCATCGCGTCTTTCGTGCTGATCACCATGAGCCAGGCGCGTACCGGCATCGTGCGCACTCTGGAGGTCGTCGGCAAGGGGTACCGGGTGGCGGCCGGGGAGCTGCGTGCCGAAGGCGGCAGCGGCCGGGTCGTCGGACCGGTGATGCATCGCGCCGCCGGCCTCGCCCGCGGGCTGACCCCGTCCGCCAGTCGGGAGCGGATCGCGGCAAAGCTCGACCAGGCCGGCAATCCGTCGTGGCTCAATGTCCAGACCGTGCTCGAGTACAAGGGCGTGCTGCTCGTCGTCGGTGGCCTGCTCGGCTTCCTGCTCGGATTGATCACGGGCGGGCCGGCCATCACGGTGCTGTTCGTGCTGGCATGTGCCGGGATCGGTTTCTACGCCCCGAACGCGCTCCTGTCGCACCTGGCGTACAACCGGCAGACCGAGGTCCGCAACACCCTGCCGGACATCCTGGACACCCTGGTGGTGAGCGTCGAGGCGGGTCTGGGCTTCGAGGCGGCGTTGGCGCAGGTGGTCGCGAACGCCGATGGACCGGTGGTGGGGGAGTTCGCCCGGGTCCTGCATGAGATGCAGATCGGCCGGGCGCGCACTGACGCGTTGCGCGAGATGGGCGTGCGGACCACGGTCACCGAGCTGAAGGCGTTCTCGTCCGCGGTGGTGCAGG
>OBEQ010202380.1_pt1 | contig 41226 bp, 50 predicted proteins | sample 1670901 | NCBI WGS metagenome assembly OBEQ01 (sample SAMEA104232315, study PRJEB22302) | groundwater metagenome | biome: forest; feature: aquifer; material: groundwater | place: USA | collected 2011-08-07 | depth 5.4 m
CAAACCTTAATGAGCCTCCTGCATACCTTACAGCTCCAAGGTAAAAACCCTCTGGCCTTTCTGAAAAAGGCTTATCTCAAACACCGTCAAGGAAATCCTCTACCCATCCTTAGAATCGCTTCAGGCAGCTAAACAATTACTGATTTTCAATTGAGAGGTCAACAATGAAATCAAGAACTGCACTGGTTTATAGCGAGCATTTCAAGGACCACAATGCCGGTCACAATCATCCCGAACGTCCTGCCCGCGTTGCTCATATTTATCAATTCCTAAAAGGTAGAGACCTTTTTCAAGAACTTTATCTTTTGGATCCCGAACCTGCTGATCTGAAGTGGGTGGGACTGGTTCATTCCAAACACTATATTGATCATGTCCGGCAGGCCTGTTTGAGCGGTCAGCATCTTTTGGATACGATCGATACGGGCATTTGTGCGCAATCATTTGATGTTGCCCTTTTGGCTGTAGGTGGCGTTTTGAAATTAGTGGATTCCGTCATGAATGAGGAGGTAAAAAATGGTTTTGCATTGGTGCGGCCGCCAGGCCATCATGCAGAGCGGGAGAAAGCTTTGGGGTTTTGCATTTTTAACAATGTCGCGATTGCCGCGAAATACTTACAGAAAAAATACGGCCTCAAACGGATTTTGATCATCGATTGGGATGTTCATCACGGGAACGGAACTCAGCATATTTTCGAAGAAGATCCTTCGGTTTTCTTTTTTAGCGTTCACCAATATCCTTATTATCCAGGCACAGGCAGTGAACATGAAATCGGCCGGGGAGGAGGCGAAGGAATGACGCTCAATGTCCCGCTTCCGGCGGGAGCGGGGGATAAAGAATACCAGTATGTGTTTAAAGAAATCCTTTATCCGAAGGCGGTTCAATTTAAACCCGACTTTATTTTAATTTCCTCAGGTTTCGATGCTCATGAATTAGATCCGCTCGCGCATATGAATTTGACGGAAGAATCTTACGGTTTCTTCACGGATGTGGCGATGGAAATCGCGCAGGAAAGTGGCCACGAAAGAGTTGTTTCCGTTTTGGAAGGGGGATATCATTTAGAAATGATCAGCCGTTCCGCTTACGTTCATTTGAAACATTTAATATCTCCATTATTGAAACCCGTTCAAAAATGAATCCGCGTTCTGCTTTAGATTCTCATCAGCTCGACCAGGAGCAATTCAATATTGCAAAACAACAAAAGTGGTATTTGAAGTGGTGGAGTGTCATCGTTTGGCTTGCTACGATTGGCCCCTTTGGACTTCCTTTTCTTTGGAAGTCTAAAGATTTTAGTCTCTTTTGGAAATGGTTTTTGACTCTCGCAATCATTGCGCTGACCGTTATGTTGTCTTGGGGGACATGGAAAATCATTAAGCTCACCATTGAACAATTTAAAAATTTAGGCCTCGTTTGATCCCGCTTGACATTCTTCCTGAAAACAAGGTGAAGGCCAGATGTTCTTATTTTGGAACCTGTGGGGGTTGTGCGTTCCAAGATTTAGAATATGCCGCGCAGCTTGAGTTGAAGCGGAGATTCGTCGAAGAAACTTTAAGCGTATTCAATTCTTCCTTTTCATTTACAATTAAACCAACTCTTCCTTCACCGAAACCATTTCATTACCGCCACATGATTGCGATGACGGTCAAACGTCGTCATGGCGCGCTTCACCTAGGATTTATGGGTGGTGACCGAAGAACTTTTCTGCCCATTGGATCCTGTCCGATTGCAGATGAGAGAATCAATCAGTTTCTGCCTGAAGCACTCAGGAAACTTGAGGAACTGCCGCCCGAGAGAAAATTCAGGACCAGTCAAGTCGTGCTTCGGGTTGGTGATAACGGAGAAGTGGTGACGTCCCTTCGTTCAGATCGCGGGAGGAAATTGGAATGTAAAGTTGGCGGGAAGATTTTTTCTTATTCGGTTTCCTCTTTTTTTCAAAATAACTTTTCGATTTTGGAATCATTTATCGGAACCGTTCATTCCTTTTTAAAATCGAAAAATGAAGGCACGCTTTTCGACCTGTACTCGGGTGTCGGTCTTTTTGGAATTTTACTTGCTGATTCTTACAAGCGAATCATTGGAATCGAAGAAGGTTACGAAGCAGTGCAACTTGCCCTTGAAAATGCAAAGCGAAACGGGGTCAGGAACATTTCATTTTTAGAAGGGAGAGTAGAAAATATTTTACCACAATTGATCAAAAACGTAGGGGCAACCCCGCCCCTACATGTTGTTATCAATCCGCCACGTGTTGGTTTGAAGCTTGAAGTCGTCCAGTGCCTCCTCAGACTTCCCATCGACAAATTGGTTTATGTTTCCTGTGAACTCACCGCTCTTCGTCGTGATCTCGAACTACTTCAAGAATGCTTCCGAATTGTAGAGGTCCAACCCCTCGACCTTTTCCCCCAAACCAAGCACATCGAAACCATCGTTCTCCTCAAACCACGTTAAGTGCTTAAACTTAGACTAGAGAAATGTTTCGAACTTTGCCGACGCACGCTCACGAGGCGGAGCGGGCATGGGTCCGCCACGTTTTTTGGTGGAGAGCGAAGCCGAAGTGCGCGAGTGAAGCAATCCTCGCAGGGGATTGCTGAACGGTGAGGAGGTAAATGGCCGAAGCATTTCTTTAGTTTGGGATCCGCACGAAATTATTTGAGAGAAAAAGTTGCTGAATGCTTGTAACTTTGGAAGGCGTAGTAGAGGATTTCAGTGGTGTGGGCCCAAGAAACTTTTCCGTCTCGGTCTAGACCAATGGCGGCGAGCTTGCGGTTTTTTTGCTTAGCTCCTTCGAACGTTTCTTTGAAACTTCTTTCCAAATTTTTCCAATCCGTTGCGCGCGTAACCAAAGTACTTGCCAAAGCTTCTTCCACAATTTCTTCTCCGATACCCGTTGCGGATGCTGCCGCATAGGAATTGGCGAAGTTTCCGGCCGGAAGAGCAGAGTCACTGACACGTCCTACACGTTCTATGCCTTTTCCTCCGGTTGAAGTTGCGGCGGCGAGATGGTCGTTTGAATCAAGCGCGCAAACGCCAACCGTCCCATAATGGTTTTTCTTCCGCAGAGCGCGCCAGCGTTTGATGCTTTCTTTCGTGCGGGGATCAGAGAGTTTAAATCCCTTTTCTTTGGCGAAACGTAAAGCACCTTCTGAAGTCAAAATGCGATCATTTTCTTTTTGAAGAAGTGAAGCAACCAGGATTGGGTTTTTAATCTTTTCGATGTTAATCACCCCTGAAAAACGCATTTGGCGACCGTCCATTAACGAAGCACTCAAGCGGGCGACGCCGTCCGATTGAAGCATGGCTCCAACGCCCGCATTTGTTTCGGACCAGTCTTCAAGCCACCGGGTGACTTCGACTGCAGTTTCAAGGGCGGTATGATTTTTTAAGAGCCGATAGCCCCGTTCACAAAATTCACGAAGTTTTTCCTGAATGCCTTTCGCACGTTCCAAATTCTTAGGGTAAGAACCAGCTCCTGCGTGGATAGCGAGAGCAATTTGATCAATGGGCATAGCGAGTTTTGTCAATGAGTCTTGAGTTTCGAAAAGCGCATTTTCGTTCCATGCATTTGTTACAACGGCCACAATGAAGGTGAGGGTGGGGTAACCCCGCTCTTACAGGTGCCAAGCATGAGAAGGTCAATTGAAGAGGAAGGAATCTACCCAATGTCATCACTTCTTTTTTAGAAAGTTTGAGAAATGGAGTAAGGATTCTAAGTTGGTAATTGAGCCCTTGTGAGCATGCTTGGCCAATATTTTTGAAAAAAGATGGACTTGCATCTGGAAATGGATTGGTTTTGAGGGGTCCTAGTGCAAGCAAAGGAATTTTTTTGAGCGCGCAAAAAACAGAAGCCTTCGCAATCAGAAAAATATTTTTTCCGGGGAGGTATACCTCTTTGTCGTGAGATTTAGCGCCGGGAGTTTTTTTACCGGTCAAGCTCCAATGGGTTTGATAGAGATCTTGAGTGGGCAGGGAAAGCAGAGCCAAAGGTTTTAATCGCGGACTGCGGATTGCTTTCAGAAACTTTTTAAGCCACGCCAATTCCGCTTTTTCCCAAACATGGCCGTTCTGAATGTAAATGGGTTGGACGAATTTGTATTTTTTTAAAAGATAATGAATCAGAATAGAGCTATCTAAGCCACCACTTGCTAATACAGCTATTTTTTTAGTTGTCGGCATCTTGGGCAAGATTAAAGTTACCGGAAGGCGTATTAATTTTTTGGAGTTGTGTTTTTTATAAGTGTTTTCAAACCGTCCACTAAGATCGGATCGTTTTCATGCGACAAGATTTCTTTTAGCTGAGGCAGAAGAACCACGTTTGGTTTCAAGGCTAGATTATCGAGCGCAAGACGTCTCATTTCAAGAGAATTTTCTGGTTTTGAAAGGACCGACATCAACGCTTTTTCTAAAACTTCTAGAGAGACCATTGAACCAGCAATCAGAATAACCGCTTTCCTGAGCTCGGTTTGTTCGGATGGATTTTCGATGATTGAGATTAACGTGGTTTCAGGTTGGGCAATCAACCCGAGCTCTTTCATGCCGTTCATAGCTTGAATCCGGACGGGCGCCGGGTTTTCTTTTTTCAAAAGAAGATCTTCCCAAAATCGGGGCGGCCATTTTCCTTTATCGAGGCGCAAATAATTAAGTGCTGCAACTCGTATGTCGGGAGATTTGCTGTTGTTTTGCGCAAGGTTAATAAGTTCACCTCTCATTCCTTGAGGGTCTTTTTTCCATAAGGCATAAAGTGCCAATATTCTATTTTCTGATGGTACACTTGAGTCTTTCAATATTTTCTTTAGTTCAAGAGCAGCCCATTGATCATTTGATTGGGCGAAAACTTCCATTACATGAGCGCGCAGGATGATGGGTTCTTCCGGATCGCGAATGATCTGACTGAGCACAGAAATCATCTCGGCATCATTGGAAGCTTTTAGTTGGTCAATTGCTTTTTTTCGGTCTTCAACGCTTGCGAGACGATTTCTAGTAATTTGAAGCGGATTCTCTTGAGATGAATCAGCTTCCCGGCTTTCCGACCGAGAGCTGGTCATCGCTATCAAGAGCAGGAGAATGGGAATGATTTTTCTAATCATGAATAAGTATAGGCTGTGTTTTGTGTGTCTTCCCAAGACACGATGGCGTAATTACTTGCAGGAAGGTTTTTTAATACTTCCGAACTATATTTAACATCTGCAGTTCCGTCTCCGGTAGTTCCAGTTGAGGTTTTGGCGATGACGCCTCCGATAATTTCAGCTGTTCCATTGATGTGAACCAAGTTATCTGCGATAATGATTCCTTTGAAAGTTCCGTGCAAGTTTTGTAGAAGGGCAGTAGCACTTGCATTATGAACAATCAATATGCCTGTGCTTGGGCTGCTTGAGCTGCCAAAATCAGGGGCGATCCAAGAATCACCCGTATAATAAACAATTCCACTCATTGGTAGTGACGGCAGACTCGATGTTTTATATTGATCCAAACTTCCTGCGGCAACGCCCAATAATTGTTCAGGGGTTGTAAACGTATTTCCACTCGCGTTTTGTTGAATGGTTGCTGGATTGGCAGGGCTTGCTGGGGCAATGCCATTACCGCCAATAGTCGAACTTCCGCTTTGGGTGACAGTTCCGCCAGCAGAGGCACCGTAAGTTCCGCTTGCACCGGTCAAACTTCCTGAGCTGTTGTAATCCCGACCATCCACTCGAATATTACCGCTGAAGCTTATGTTTCCTGCCGACGTAATGGCTCCGTTGACTCCGGGCGGGCTTGTTTTTGAAACTACTGACACCGCTGTCTTTGATATGCCATTGACTGTTCCAGTTGACCTGATTTGTTTCGTTGTGGCATCGTAGGTGACGCTATAACTTCCTTCACCGAATGAGGTGCTTGAGATGTTGCTGGTGTTCACGCTTCGGAGTTCCTGAAGTTTTTGATCAAGACCTGCTTCGGCCAGATAAAATGCTTTATCACGGGATTGATCAATCTTGATCAGCATAGATTCTTGAAAAGCAAGCGCGTACAGACTTCCTCCCATAATGACTAAGATGGTGATGAGTAGGTAAAACCATATCAACATCATTCCTTTTTCGTTTTTTAAGTTAAATGTATTCATCGTATTCCGAGCCTCCTAGTTCCTCATTCTGATCTGGGAACTGATCGTCGTTTGTAACGTAATCCCTTCCGCTGTTAGCTTATTTGTTCCAACGGTGACAGTAACAACATTATTAGATTGTGAAAATTGCAATGAATTGATGTCACGGCCAACGGTGGTAGTTACTCCGCTTACCGTGCGGGTGACTTGTTTTTGGACTGAATCATGTGCGTATTGAATTTGTCTCCAAGACAAGATGGTTGCTTGTGAAACTTGGTTCGGCACGCTAAACGTAATGGTCTGAGAAGTTCCAGATCCGCCGATCGTAACGCCGCCGACCGCAGAAGGATCTCCCTCACGAAGCTCTTTCGCAATGACTTCGAGGGTTCGCTTAGCCTCGCCACGTACGGATACAGAAGTATTTTCAACGGACCATGCCTTTTGCGTGGTCATAACGAGGTCAACTAAAAAAATAGAGAAAATAGACATAATGGCAGTTACGATTATAACTTCAATCAACGTAAATCCAGAATTTGTTTTCCAAGTTTTTCTTTTCATCGCTGCGTGACCTTCGTATCCACTCGGTAAAGAGTGGTTTTTCCCTTCTCACCCCAGCTGATGGTTACCCGTACTGGCAAAGGATTCGCATTGTTTGCGAGCGGATTGTTGGACAAATCCGTTACCGATATGCTTTCGCTGGCTAGAACAGTCCCGCTCCAAGTCATTCCAACCAAACTTGCCAAACCGTTAGTATCAGTGACGCGGCGAATATCCTCCACAACCCGCCGCGCTTCATTCATTGCAATGGTTCGATTGTTAGCAAATGTACCGAACGTTAGAGATTGGCTCAATACCAGCATCATGGGAAAGAGTGCGAAAGTGAAAATGGCAATTCCCACAGTTAATTCAAGAAGGGTGAACCCTTTTTTTCCTTTCCCATCATTTTTCTTCATGGAGCCACCTCAAATAAAAACGGCCTATTGAAAAATAGGCCGCAAATAAACTCTTCAGTTGTTTTCCAGACACTCATGTCGTGAAATTCGGCACTGATTTTCATTAATAGTCGATCGACTATTAATTTAGAAATCAGTACTGCCCCGACCTTCCGATTAAAAGTTAATTGTTGGTCGGGGAGGCAACTGACTGCCATGCCCATTAAAGGGTTTAGGCTCTTGAGCTTTGCGTCCCAATCTTTCGAGTGGTTTGCTATTGTCGTTTCACAATGAACCGTTTACTACCTACAAAAAGCATAACCGACGGAGGGGTCAGTTACAAGGGCAGAATCCCTTTTTAGGTGTCAATGAGCTAGTTGTTAAACCTAAAAACAAAGTGATTTTTGAACGGAATAGATTATTTTGAGAAAAATACTTGACCTTTCCCTAAATTTCATTAAGATACCGTCTTATTCAGATTTAATCTGAATTAGATTAAATCTGAAAAAATGGAGAACAACACTTAAAAGGTTGAGTTGAAATGGAAGCGTTAAAGGATAAGGTAAATCACTTTCAAGAGCTGCTGGAAAAAAAAGGCTTAAAGCACACGTACGAACGAAAGCTGATCCTTGATGAGGTGATGCATCTTAAGGAACACTTTGACGCTGATAGTCTTTACGAACGTTTTAAAAAGAAAGGCTTGAGGATTTCTAGAGACACCGTTTATAGAACGCTTCCTCTTCTTTTGGAAAGCAATGTGATTCAGAAATCTGCGGGAGCGGGAAAGCGTGAATTTTTCGAGCGTATTGGCGCCAAAGGTCATCATGATCACATGATTTGTGTTCGCTGCGGAAAAATTATTGAATTTCAATGTGCCGGAATCGAAAAATTGCAGGACAAAGTAGCTTCTGAGCACGGTTTTAATTTGACATTTCACGATCACCGGCTTTTTGGAACCTGTAAGGATTGCCAGACCTAAGCAGTTTATTTTTAAAGATGAATATAAAATCAGAATTAAATTTGGATTTAAAAAAGAAACGAGTCATTCGTTCAACAGAACTTTTTCAAGGATGCCGCGAAGTCATTATTGAGCATGCCGATGATTTCTATCGTCTCTTGGTAACCAAAGCTGGAAAATTGGTTTTGAATAAGTGACTCTGCATTTCAAACCGCTGCAGAGTCATCGCGAGCCTCGCAATGACGTAAAAAAGAATAGCTAGGGAAGAGCAATTTATATCAACTCAGTACCCAGCAAATTAAAAAATGAAAGGAGCAAATCTAATGAAGAAGCTGGGACTGATGTTGCTGTTTGTTTCGTTGACAATTTTTGTGTATACGAAGGACGTTTTCGCACATGCGAGAACTTATGTTTGGACGGAGGAATATCAAACCCTTCCCAAAGGGGGTCGTGAGGTAGAAGCGTGGACGACCTTGCGAGTTCCCGATGGCGGTCAAACTAATGTCAACACTTGGAACTATCAGGGGGAATTGGAGTATGGAGTGACAGATCACTGGACATTGGCCCACTACGAGCGTTTGAAAACTCAGAATCAAGTGGGCAGCGATGATTCAACAAACTATGAAGGCTTTAAGTTTGAGTCGAAGTATCGTATTGGCGAAAAAGGGAAATATTGGGTTGATCCTTTAATTTATCTTGAATGGGCGACCGATTTTCGAGAAGAGAATCACCCCAACGAACTTGAAGGCAAAATTGTTTTGTCGAAGAGTTTTGGAAAATTGAACGTTACCTACAATCAAATTTTAGAGTCAGAACTAGGCGAAAAGGGGCGGACGAAATCTGAATTTAGAGTTGCAGCGAATTATGAAGTTCTTCCCGGCATGCACATCGGCGGAGAATTTGTAGGTGAATATTGGCATCCCAGCAGTCACCGGAATGAACTTTCGTTGGGCCCCACCATCGCTTATGAACATCAATATTTTTGGGTGGCATTGGGTGCTTTATTTGCTGTGAATCACGCCGCTGATGATCATGAAGCCCGTGTGATTGTAGGCATTCCTTTTTAATGGAGATTAAATGAAGCGAATCATTTTCAGTATTTGTTTGAGCATTTTAATTGTGAGCAGCATGCCTTTTCTGGCAAACGCGCAATTCGTTAAGAATACCATGTGTCCGGTTATGCCGGGTGAGCGTGTGAAGGAAAAGTTTTACGTCGATTATCAAGGCGAAAGAATTTATCTTTGCTGCCGGAATTGCGTGAAAGCTTTTAAGCGACATCCTGAAAAATATTTGTCCAAGCTTAAGGGCTACGAAGTAAGTCCTGCGAAGGAAGTGAGAGAGAAAATTTAATGTTGCAGGCCGCGATCATTGTCTTACGGGAAGGGTTTGAAGGATTTTTAATCGTAGCCATCATTCTTTCTTATTTGCGGAAGAGCGCTGAAAGGTGGCTCGAACCCGCCGTTTATTGGGGCATTCTTGTTTCAGTGCTTACAAGCGCTGGACTCGGTTACATTTTAAGAGAAGGTGTGAATCAGTCACTCTGGGAAGGTGTTTTGGGAATCGTTACAATTGTGATGGTAGGTTCGCTCGTCATTCAAATGTGGCGAATCGGCCCTCGATTCAAAGCGAATATGGAAACCAAACTCTTCAAAGTTTCTTCGCGCGCTTCGAAGTGGGCTGCTTTTTTTGGGGTTTTCTTGTTCTCGGTTCTCATGATTACAAGAGAAGGGATGGAAATGGCGGTTATGTTGATTCAAGTTCGCCAAGGACGATTTACCACAGGCGTCTTTCTCGGATTGATTGCAGCGGTAGCGCTATCTTACGCGTGGACGCGTTTTAGTTATCTCATTGATCTCAAGCGTTTTTTTAAAGTTACTGGGATTTTTTTTCTGCTTTTTTTAGTTCAGGTTGGAATCTATTCTATCCATGAGTTCTCGGAAGCTCGCGTTTTGCCGAATAGCGAAGTCATTCACAACGCAACGGAAATATTTTCTCCCGTTGGTCTTTACGGAAAATGGTTTTCTTTAGCGATTGTAGCGATTACTCTCTCGTGGTTAATTGGCGCTTGGATTCTGGATCGTTCCCAAACTCGTCGTTCCTCGTAATTTTCTTCCGATATTAATTGTTCCTAATCAAAGTATTTCTGTATATAATTGCTTCCGCCCATGAAAGCACTGACTAAAGTTGCCGCTTTTATTTTTGTTTTCGCTGCAACCCTTACCTTCCTCCATTATGTCGTTGGTTTTATTTTTCGAAAGGATCCTGGCATTCTCCTCCATCATGGCGGCGGTCAGGTTATTTTTTATCTCTTGTTTATTTTGTATGTTTTCCTTTTCCAGAAATATGTCAATAACGAAAGCTTCCTTTCGCTGGGACTCGAACTGTATCCTAGTTGGTTCGTCACAGTTTTAAAGGGGTGGTTGGTTGGTGCTATCGCTTTCATTTCTTATTCTGCTCTGATGGCCGTTTTTGGAGTGGTTGAGTTTAGGATCAAGTATGGGATTTGGAGATCTCTCCTCGCACTCCTCATTGGTTTTAGTGCTTTTGGGATTGCACTTACCGAAGAAATACTTTTCCGCGGTTTTTTTCTTCAAACGATGCTTAAAGACATGCCCAAATGGCCTGCGATTATCATTACGGGAATCATTTTTGTTTTTTTCCACGATCTCACCCATATTGAACGCTTCTGGACGGTTCCCAAACAAGCAATGCTTGCCGGAGGTCTTTTTTCTCTGAACGTCCTGCTTTGTTTTGCTTATCTCAAATCAAAAACACTTTATCTTCCAATTGGAATTCATTCGGGACTTGTCTTTGCGAAAGTCGTCTTTCGCGAATTAAAGCTGTTGGCTCTCAAACAAGACAACTCATATCTTTTTGGGTTGAACGGAGATGCAAGGCGCGGCATTTTCGCATGGCTTTTTTTTCTTGCTGGAATTTTTGTTTTGAATTATCTCATCACAGAACGCGAAAAAAAAGGATTGGCTCACAAAACTCTTTCTGGAGATTAACATGTCATTCCCGAATGTCTCTATCGGGAATCCATCGTAGATTTCCGCTTAAAGCATGCGGAAATGACAAAGTTTATGTCAACCCATCGTATCGTTTCCCTCATTGCGAGTGCTACAGAGATTGTGTGTGCTCTTGGTTTTGAAAGCGAGTTAGTCGGCCGTTCCCACGAATGTGATTTTCCGGAATCCGTCAAACAACTTCCTGTTTGTACAGAGCCTAAATTTGATACAGAAGGCACAAGCCTTGAGATTGATCAACGCGTAAAAGCCATTTTAAGTGGTGGACTTTCCGAGGTGCGCTTAGCTACCGCCGTTCTTCCATCAGAAGAAGCTTTATCTATCTATCGAGTTCATGCCAATGTGCTCAAAGAACTCAAGCCAGACATAATTATCACACAGTCTCAATGTGAAGTTTGTGCGGTGAGCTTGAAAGATGTTGAACGAGCAGTTTGCGAAATGATTGATTCTCGGCCCAAAATTGTCTCCTTAGAGCCCAACGCGCTTTCTGATATATGGAAAGACATTCATCTTGTAGCGGAAGCGCTCGAAGTTCCAGATCGTGGTCAAAGTCTCATTGATCGATTTCGAAAACGGATGAATGAAATTTCAGAAAAGGCGCATACGTTACGTGCCCGGCCCACAGTGGCTTTGATTGAGTGGATTGAACCTTTGATGGCTGCCGGAAACTGGATGCCCGAGCTTGTGGAATTAGCGGGAGGAGAAAATCTTTTTGGCGAAGCAGGGAAACATTCGCCTTGGATGGAATGGAGGGACATTGTCAAAAAGGATCCAGATGTTGTCATGATTGCCCCTTGTGGTTTTGACATCGCGCGTTCGCGGAAAGATCTTCCTGTTCTTAAAAGAAAGTTAGAGTGGCCTCATCTTAAAGCGGTTCGAGGAGGACGGGTCTATGTGGTGGATGGAAATCAGTATTTCAATCGTCCCGGCCCGCGCGTGGTTGAATCTTTGGAAATTTTGGCGGAGATTCTGCATCCTGAAACGTTTCATTTTGGACATGAAGGCAAAGGCTGGGAGAAATTATGAAATTGGCTACTTTGTGCTACATCAAGAACAACGGTAAAACGTTAATGCTTCACCGCATCAAAAGAAAAAATGATGCCCATCAAGGCAAATGGAATGGTTTGGGTGGAAAGCTTCATCTGGGCGAAGCGCCTGAAGAATGTGTGATTCGTGAGGTGAAAGAAGAAAGTGGTCTTGCGATTAGAAATCCGTCGCTCAGAGGGATTCTCACGTTTCCATCGTTTAAGGATGAAGAAGACTGGTACGTTTATGTGTTCATCGCCACCGAATTTTCAGGCGAGCTTATTAATTCTGAGGAAGGTGAACTGAAATGGATTGATGATGAGAAGCTTTTGGGGCTACCTTTGTGGGAAGGAGATCCTATTTTTCTTAAGTGGCTCGAAGAAGGCCGATTTTTTTCTGGAAGATTTATCTATCAAAATGGAAAATTGATGGATCACGATGTCATATTCCATGACATGTACTGGTGTCATCCTGTCCCACGGGGACTGTCCTGACGGCGTCAGAATGACCATACAGATGAAAGTCGATGAGCGTTTCAAAAAAGGGCTTGAGCTTTTTAACGAAGGGAAATTTTACGAGTGTCATGAAGTCATCGAAGGTTTATGGCTTGAGACAAATGGCAAGTATAAGGATTTTTACAAAGGAGTCATTCAAGCAGCGGTTGCTTTGCATCATTTAAAACGTTGGAATTTGAATGGCGCGAAGCACCTTTTTCGGACATCAACTCGGTACTTAACAAAGTATAAACCTTGCGCTTTAGGGCTGAACGTTGAGAAATTGATCGATGACATGAAGACTTGTTTTGTCGGGATAGGCAGTTTAAAATTAAAGAAAAAATATTCAGTGGATCGGAAATTGATTCCGAAATTGGAATGGAGGTAATGAAATGGCCTTAGTGGAGTCGATTAAAATTGAGTTGGGTACTCGGATGCTTGATTTTGAACTTCAAGATCCTTCCGAGAAGACTTATAAAAGTGATCATGTCTATGGAACCAAAGGATTGTTAGTTGCCTTCACTTGCAACCATTGCCCTTACGCGCAAGCGGTTTGGCCCAGATTGATTCAGCTTGCAAAGGAAGCGCAAAAATTGGGAGTGAATACCGTTGGGATTAATCCTAACATTCATCCTGGTTATCCAGACGATGCTCCTGAACGGATGAAAGAGAAGATCAAAGAGTGGGATATTTCATTTCCATATTTGGTGGATGAAACGCAGGAAATCGCCCGGGCTTTTCAAGCGCAATGCACGCCCGATCTTTACCTTTTTGATTCTGACCATCAATTGGTTTATCATGGAAGGTTGGATGACAATTGGAAAGAAGAAACCAAAGTGAAGAAAAGGGAATTAAAGGAAGCAATTGAGAATCTTGCTTCCGGAAAACCCGTATCAAAGATCCAATATCCATCGATGGGTTGTTCTATTAAATGGCGTGAAGAGAATTGAGGAAAAGGCCATGTCGAAAATTACTGTTTATCAGAAACCAACTTGTACCACGTGCCGTCAAGTGTATGCCGCTTTAAAAGAAAGCGGCGTTGATTTTACCGCCGTCGATTATTATTTGGATCCAATTCCCAGGCCTAAATTGAAAGAGTTGCTTAAAAAAATGGGAATTCGAGCGGCGGAGCTTTTGCGGACGAAAGAACCTATTTATAAAGACCTAAAACTTTCTGAAAAGAAACTTAACGATGATCAAATTGTGGATTTAATGGTGAAGCATCCAGACTTGATTCAGAGACCTATTGTCGAAAAGGGAGCAAAAGCAATTTTAGCGCGTCCAGCCGAGCGGCTCAAAGAAATCTTATGATCCCCCACCATCTTTGCGCGATATTTGTAATTGAGTCTATATCTTGCCATCAAATCATCATTTTCCCGTCGACGGGAATATTGCGGGGGGATGCTGGGGGATGAGCAGAAAAAGAAATCAATTTTCAATCGCATCCCGGCTTAAAAGTTTTGTCTATGCGTTCCGCGGTCTTGGCGACATGTTTTTGACGGAACGCAATGCGTGGGTTCATGCACTTGCTACCATTCTTGTCTTAGATTTTGCTTGGTGGCTTGGAATTAATCGGCGTGATTTTGTGCTCATTATCATTGCAATTGTCATTGTATGGATGGCCGAAGCGTTTAATACCGTTCTTGAAATCATGGCCGATCTTGTGGTGGGTCAGCGTTATTCTAAAACCGTGAAGCGCGCCAAAGATATAGCCGCCGCCGCTGTTTTAATTGCTACCATGGGTGCCGTCGGCGTTGGAATAGCAATTCTTTGGCCGCCTTTGTATCAACGCCTCGCCCCTCTTTTTGTCTAATATGAATCTGTGGCTTTTTAAAACTGATCCTGACACTTACGCTTGGGGCAATCTTCTCAAAGTGAAGAAAGAAATGTGGGATGGCATTTCGAATAATCTTGCTTTGAAATATCTCAGACTTGTGAAGAAAGGGGATCAAATCTTTATCTATCATTCAGGAAATGATAAAGCCATCGTTGGCGTTGCAAAGGCCGTAAGCGATTCTTACCCATATCCTTCCGGGAAAGATCCGAAGCTTGCGGCCGTTGATATTTCAGCTCAAGAAGAATTAAAAAAACCCGTTACTCTTTCTGAGATCAAGGCGGATAAAAAGCTAAGTTCATGGGAATTAGTGCGGTTTTCACGTTTAAGTGTGATGCCGACGACCCAAGCCCAGTGGGATGAGGTCCTGTGTTTAGCCCGAACCTAGCCTTTACGAATTTATTTACATAGGCTTGATAGATAAGGTACAATATTGTCAGCCTGGTTTTAGAGACGTTTGTGCGCTTCTCTGAAATGTGGGGATGATCCCCACCATTTGGTTTCATGTAAATTGATATGGTGGGGATGAAAGAAGTAAAGTAAAATGAAGTTTGAATTTAACACAGGAGAATAAAGAGAATGGCAAAAGGTACGGTGAAGTGGTTTAACGATCAAAAGGGATATGGGTTCATCGCAGTCGATGGGGGAAAAGACGTGTTTGTGCATCACTCAGCAATTTTGGGTGATGGGTTCAAAACGTTAAAGGAAGGTGAGTCCGTCGAGTTTGAAATTACCAAGGGCCCTAAGGGCGAGCAAGCTACAAACGTCAAAAAGCTGCAATCATAATTGTAGCGGGACAAACTCATTCAGGTCATTTAGAGGCGTTACTGTAAAGTCGGTCGCTCGGAACGCGCGACAACAGTAACGCCTTTTTATTTACCATTCGTCAAGATTTTGGTTTGAAAGCCGTTTTTATTCATATCTCATCCAGTGTGTCAGATGCCGTTAACGAGTGAAGTTTAAGGAAAGGATTCTAGAAAATGCAAGCGAAACTGTACGTAGGTAATTTAAGTTACAACGCAACGGAAGAGGATCTTAGAAATTTCTTTTCCAAATTTGGATCCATTCAAAACGTTGAAGTGATCAAGGACCGCTACACCGGGCAATCAAAAGGATTTGCCTTTGTGGAAATGTCGACGAGCGAAGAAGCTCAAAAAGCACTCGAGCTTAACGGCAGCGACTTTTTAGGGAGAAACATTAATGTTTCTGAAGCAAGACCTCAAGAACGTCGCCCCGGTGGCGGTGGTGGCGGAGGATTTCGAGGTGGTAGTGGCGGCGGACGACATTCAGGCGGTGGTCAAAGACGTAGCGGCGGCAGTGGATTTGGTGGTGGCCGCGACCGGGGCAGAGGTGGACGAGGAGGCCGAAGCTGGTAGCTGTTATTCGTTAGGTTGTTTTAAAAATTGCAATATTGTTTTTTTCTAATGAAAAGGTTATATCTCGCTTTTCTTCTGTGTCTCGTCTTAGTTGGTCCATCTGGTACGGAAATTCCTTTTGTTTACGCCAATGAGACAGCTTCACATTCAAATCAATCTCTAACTCCCGTTATTCTCATTCCCGGCACGAGCCGGACTAAATTAGGAAGGGGCGAAAACGGCCCAATTGTTTGGGGGAACTTTCGTAATTTTTTTAGGTTTTGTCATCGTAGAGATCTCATATTGCCTATCGATTCAACCAATTTACGTGAGAATCGTGATGATCTGATTCCGAGAGGGCTTGTCGAAAAATTCACGATCATTCCCTTTGTTTATGGAGTGTACACTCACAAGAAATTTTTAGACAGAATGCAACATATTGGCGGGTATCAATTGGGGGATATGGACAAACCCAAGCCGGGTGATAATTTCTTTGTTTTTGGTTATGATTGGAGAAGAAGCAGTGAAGAAAATGCAGAACGTTTGGCCGAGAAAATCGAGAGGCTCAAACAATTTTATGGCAAGCCATCCGTTAAATTTGACCTGATCGTTCATAGTTCCGCACTTTACATGGCGCGTTACTATGCGCTTTATGGTGGTCAAGATGTGTTGGATCAACCAAATCCGACGCCTACGAATGTCGGAGCTCGAAATATTAGAAAACTGATTCTAATCAGCCCTCCTCACCGAGGAACGGTACTCGCTTTTAAAATCATTCACGAAGGTTTTCACCCTGTCCATCTCCCTTTCGCGAGGTCCTTTAGTCCCTACGAAGTTTTTACATTGCCTGCTTTTTTCGAAATGTTTCCACCGCCCCGAGAACAGCCTTTTCTTGACGAAGACGGAAACGCTTTGGAAATCAATCTCTATGATCCCTCGAATTGGGTCCAGTATGGATGGTCCGTATTCAATCAGAAAGAACAAAAGCGTTTGGAACGAAATTACAAAAAGCTTTACCCCTCTTCTTGGAAAGAGGAGGTAGAGAAAGAAAATCAGAAAAGACTGCGTTACTTGGAAGCAGTTTTAAAAAGAACAAAAGCGCTTCACGAAGCTATTGATGAAAAGACAAAAAACATTTCCCCATCCGTTGAAACTTATTCGTTCATTTTTACAGCGGGACCTACTTTAGAACGGGTCGAATTTTCGAAAAAAGACGGCAAGCTTCATTTCCAAAGTGGGCGAACGAAGAAGCTTCGTTATTCACCTGGGGATTTGATCATTACCAATGCCAGCATGTACGGCCGCTATAAGGAAAATAAACCAAAAGAAATATTCTTGCATGAAAAACACCGCCGAATGGCCAATAGCCGGGCGCTTCACATGCAATTGATCCGGCTGGTCTCTCAAAAAGCTGCTTAGGAATGTTTGCGCTTCGTTAGGGTTATAAAATTTTGGAAGGCTTCCTGATAATTGGGGTCTAATGTAAGAGCGGTTCGATAAGCTTCAGCTGCTTTTTTGAAATCTCCTTGATACTCGTAAATGACTCCCAAGTTATTATAAACCTCGGGACGTTTTGTGCCTATTTCGAGTGCTTTTAAATTCGATTGAATTGCTTCGTTAAACCTTCCCGTTCTTCTGTAGAAAACTCCCAGATTAATGTAGTAAGAATCCTTCTGAGCAATGGAAAGAGCTTTCTGCATTACTTCAATTCCTTTGTCATATTTTCTTTGTAGAAAATAAATTTGGCCCATGGTGCTGTAAACAGCATCGTAAGAGCTGGGAGAAATCGGTGCTTTTAAAGCTTTGTCTAACTCTTTCAAAGCATCTTCAAGTTTTTCTTGCCTCATCCACTCTTGCGCCATCCCGTAGTGTGAAAAGTAATGATCAGGTGCTTTTCGAAGCGTATCCGATATCAAAATGAAATTATTCTGCCATACAAGACTTCTTTTCCAGGAAAGAGAAGCATACGTTGTTAAAACCAATAAGGTTAAAACGAAGACGGTTCCCTTACGAAAATGATTTGCGTGCCATGAGCCTGTCAATTTGTTGAATGACACGACAACAGCCATAGCAAGCCCGATGAGGGGTAGATAGAGATATCGATCATGTAGGATTGAGTGGCGAGGTAGAAGAAAAACGGGAAGAAGAAAAATCAGAAACCAACTTGCCCAGAAGGGAAGTTTTGGTTGAGCATTTCTTTTTTTGTAAAGACCAATAAGTATTCCTGCTAATGTCAAAGCAGCAATTGCATTTTTCCAAATCGATCCCGTCCAAAGCAAATCGTACATAAAACTCTGGCGGATAGGGAAAAATGCTAAGGCCATGTAGCGCCAAATCAGTATGGGAATATTTGCTGTGACGCTATGCCAATGGTGGAAAGGGGAATAGTGACGAAAGTACCAGTGTGAAAAGGAAGCTTTGATGAATACCGCTCCTATGATGAAAGCGAATACCAAAGAAACGAGGTGTTCCTTAATTGTTTTTTTCAGAGAAGAACGTTGCAAATAGAAATAATCATAGGCAATCAAAATGAATGGAAATACAACACTGATAGGACTTGCTAGGAGAGCCAAGATAAAGCTGAAGGTAGTGATTGCTTGGCATTTCTTTTTATTTGATTTTCGGAATTCTACGTGATTGATGAAACTTGCGAGTAGAAAAAAAGTGGAAATGACATGTTTTCTAGCAGAGATCCAGACAAAGGATTCGATTTGAACGGGGTGGCAGGCGAAGAGAAAAGAAACGCACAAAGTGGGTGTTAGCGCCACTTTCATTTTGCGAAGCAAGATAAAGACAAGGGAACTGTTTAAGGCGTGGAAAATCAGATTTGTGAGTCGGAAACCGAATGGTTCTGAATTCCAGAAAGAATAATCTATAGCGAAGGTCAACCACGTGAGTGGTTTGTATTGTCCGAAATGGAACTGGCTGAATAAATTCCAGACAGCCGACCACGAGAAATTTTGGATGAATGGGTTTTCTAAAATTTGAGTGTAGTCATCCAAATCGATGAAAGGATAAGGAAGGGTATGACGAAAAAATAGGAGCGGAATCAAGAAAATCAAGAGGGCCAAGTAGAAGTTAACTTGTTTCATGGGGTCGGCATTTTTCCCATACTAACGGAACCCGGTGAACATTTCAAGTTTCGAGCATAACAAAACAGTTTGTGGTTATTTCCAAATTATCCTATAATTTAAACCCTAGTGAAGACAAAACCAATAAGTTCGGAACAGAAGATTAAAAAATTCCTGGGAGAGGTGGGTAAGGGCGAAGAGTCTCTCATGGAAATGATGTTGGTTTTGGTCCAGGCGCTTGAAGAAAGAGATGAATACACGCGCGGCCATTCCGAACGAGTTTCGAAACTTTCCATTGCCATTGGTGAAAAGCTTGGTTTTTCAAGCGCGCGTCTCACAATGCTTTCCCGTGGAGCTCTCCTTCACGATATTGGAAAAATCGGAATCCGTGATGAACTCCTTTATAAGCCGGGTAGTTTTACTCCAGAAGAGCGCGCTCGGATGAACAAACACCCTGAAAAGGGTCATTTCATCGTACTGAACTGTCATCTGCTTTGGGATGTTATCCCAATGATTCGCAGCCACCATGAAAATTATGATGGAAGTGGCTATCCCGATGGACTCAAGGGAGAAGAAATTCTGATCGAAGCTCGCATCGTTTCCTTAGCCGATTATTTTGATGCCTTAGCGACTGCAAGGCCTTATAAGCAAGCCCTTTCCAAGGAAGAATCCATCGCCTATGTTAAGAATATGTCTGGCAGGAAATTTGACCCGAAAGTTGTGGATGCGTTTTTAAAAGTGGTCGATGACTACTACAGCCGAAACATCCACCCTTCATGATTCCACCGCCTCCTTTTTCTGCTGTTTCATTTCAGTCATTGAGCTATGAAACGGCAGAATTTCTTTTGAGAATAAAAGAGCGCTTAAGTTTAAGACGACGCGCTCTTTCAAAGGAGGTGGTGGGGTGATCCGAAAAGTTTTCGTTATCAAGAGCGAGTCCAAATACCTCGGCCCTCTCCGGAAAAAACTCGATTCCTTTCTCAAAAAAAAGAATTTTTCTCTAAAGGATCGTTCTAATTTTTTATTGGTAATTGGAGAAGCCTGCACCAATTCAATCCGTCATGCTTATCAAGGCAAAAAAGGTGGCCAGATTCGCGTTGCTCTTCAGGATCAGAGAACGAAAATCGTTTTCAGAATTCGTGATTACGGACAGAAGATTGATCTTTCTCGGATCAAAACCCCTAAGCTCCCGCCCAAAAAACCTCACGGTCTCGGAATTTATTTGCTAAAGACAATGATGGATCAACTGAAGTATAATACCACCCACGTTCGCGGAAACGAATTGATCCTTACCAAGTACAAGGAAGGAGGTGCCCGTGAAGGTTCATATCAAAAGCATTGCCCAAGGCATTGAACTCGTTTGCCCTGATGGAGACTTAGACTTCCACTCTTCGCCTCAGGTGAGAGAAGAATTTCTCAAATTAGCCAATCGTCAAGTCTCAAAAATTATTGTCGACTTCAAAAAAGTAGGCTATATAGACAGCTCAGGCCTTGCCGCATTCGTCGAACTTTTTCAGCAGATGAAACGTTACAATGGCCGAATAGTCCTTTTTAATCTTTCAGAAGGTGTCCGGGACGTTTTCAAAATTGCAAAACTTGATTCCATCTTTCGACTTGCCCAGAATGAAAAGGAAGCCACGTCCCTTCTTTCTTAAAGAGCGGCGATCGTAAAGCGGATGGCGAGAAAAAAAGTCCTTCCAATCTTTAGTGGGTTTGCAGCCTTACTGGCAAGCGGTTTGATTTTGCTTGCTAGTGTTTTTCCTCCCTTCAGCATCATCGAACGCCGGTTTCTAGATCTTTCCTTTCAAATCCGAGGACCCGAGCATCCCCATCCTGATATCGTGATTATCGATATTGACGATCAGAGTCTTCTGAAAGTCGGTTCCTGGCCCTGGCCGCGGAGTATTTATTCCGATTTGCTTAGAGTTTTGGCCGATTACAAGCCGAGCGTTGTTTTCTATGACATGATTTTTTCTGAAAAGTCCAGAGAAGAAGATGATCAAGCTTTTTCTGAGGAAATTAAAAATGCTGGTGATGTCATCCTCCCGTTTTATTTTTCTGGGCACAAGCCCGATGAATTTTCTGAACGATCGGCTGTCTTTCCCATTCCATTGTTGCGAGATCAGGCAAAGGGGATTGGCTACGTCAATGTGATTCCCGATACAGATGGCCATGTTCGCGAGTTTATTCCAACTGTTTTAGGTTTTCATCATGCTAGTCTTGCTATGGTTCTACTTCATCTGAAGAATCAAGGAAAAGAGATAAAGGCTTTTTTGAATTCAAAAAGCGTTTTGGTCAATTTTCCGGGACCCTACTCAGTTTTTAGACGAGTTTCCTTTGATCAATTGATTGAAAATTACGAAGCTCCCCAAGTTCAATCTTTCTTAAAGTCGCTTCGAAACAAAATTGTTTTGATTGGTCACACAGCGACAGGGGCTTCCATGGATCTTAAGCCAACCGCTTTTTCTCCTCAGTATCCCGGAGTTGCTTTGCAGGCAAGCATGCTTCACACCTTTTTGAGTGGGAAATTCGTTCAGAAACTTCCTCTTCCTTTACATTTTCTTCTGCTTTTCCTTTTTGTTCTTCTGATTCTCTGCTTGAGTTTTGTTGAAAATCCTCTCAAAGGACTCTTCCGCATTTCATCAAGTTTGATTTTGCTTTTTGGAGCGGTGCAGTTGGCATTTCAATATTTTCTTTTGTGGATTCCTTATTTTGGTTTTTTAATGATTGGAAGTGGATCGTTTATTACCATCACATTGGTCAAGTTTGTTCAAATCCGTATTGAGAAGGAAATTTTTTCACGAGAACTCACTCTCGCTTCGAGGATTCAAAAAAGTCTTCTTCCTGCCGAAATACCTAATATACCCGGTTTGCAAATGGCAGCGGTTAGTCTTCCGGCGAGGCATGTTGGAGGCGATTTTTATGACGTGCTTCCTCTTCCGAATGGAAGATGGGGAATTTGTGTGGGAGATGTGTCTGGAAAGGGAATCCCCGCCGCTCTTTTTATGGCAAAAGCCATCAGTGAGTTCAAACGTGAAGCTGATTCTAGTACGCCGTCGGTCGTTATGAAAAGGTTGAATACCAAAATTTCGAGCGAACGATCCAGCGGTCTTTTCCTGACGCTTCTTTATTTGATTTTGGATCCGAAGACGGGTGAGTTTTCTTTTTCAAATGCCGGGCACGAACCCATTTTTTTTTACGAAAAAGCAAAACATTCGGTCCAATTACTTTCCACAAGGAAAGGGGTTCCTCTCGGGGTGGATTTGGATGGTAGTTTTGATGAAAGACAAGAAGTGATCGCAAGTGGCGATATCCTGCTTCTTCAAAGTGATGGGGTTAAAGAGGCAATGAATTCAAAACGTGAAATATTTGGCATGGAGAGAATAAAATCGGTTCTCTTGGAATCGGCTTTGTTAACATCCGCCGCTCTCATTGATCATCTTTTGGAACGCGTTCGAGAATTCACTCAAGAGGCTCCACAACATGATGATTTAACCATTGTCTGCGCCAAATTAATATGACAGGCAAAAGATTCTTTATCGCCCTTTTCTGTGTAAGCCTTTTATTTCTATGTAGAAACAACCTGCTTTTCAGCACTCAAGCGCCTGAAAAACAAGAAACCAGCGAAGAGATTTTTCTGCGCTCTCCGGGATATCAAGCTTTGCAGGGAAAAAATTATAAAGAAGCCTTGCTGGAAATTGAAAAGCTCATAGAGACTCGGAAGAACGATCCCTATTTATTGAAAATGAAGGGAACTCTCCTTCTGCGTTTGAATCAGAAGTCTGAAGGAAGAAAATTTCTCAAAAAAGCACTTGAGCTCAATCCAATGGATCGTCAAGCTCGCCTTGAGCTTGCGCAAGCCTACGTGGACGAGCAAAAGAAAGAAGAGGCTCGAGCGAATCTTCGTTTTATTATTGATAACCCCGATGAACGTGGTTACTACGAAGATAGAGCTCAGCGGGCCCTTGCCGTGATTGAAAGTCGACGCGTTTCAAAACCAACCAAAGAAGAAAAACGCTGGAAAGTGACTGGAACCTATGGACTTGAATATGATGACAACGTTTCGCTCAAATCGGCGGTCAGAGGTTTTAAGATTGTGGGTGATCGGAATGCGATCCGTTTCAATATCAAAAATGGTTTTAGCTACGATTATTTCCGCGACCAGACCAAAAGGCTTGGAGTTGCCTACAACTTTTCACAGAGTTTTCATACGGATTCCCTAGACGAGTTCAATTTTAGGAATCACAGCGTTCAGCATTATGCCACGTATTTTACGCAGGTGTTGGACAGACCAACTACTTTGGGTTTTAAATACACCTTCGCTCACGGAACTTTGGATTCCAAAACGTTTTCAAGTTCTAATACCTTCTTGCCGTGGATCTCTTCAGAAGTTGTTGATAACGTTGTGCTTTCGCTTTATGACAATATTTCTGTAGTTAATTTCAGGGACAAAGGTTTTAGTAATGGTGTCTCTTCCCGCGACGGTTTGTATAACACAACGGGTGTTATGACCACTTTCCTTTTTTCGAAAAGGAAACGATCTCTCTCCTGTTCTTATGAATTTGGTTTCAATCAAACGGAAGGAGACAATTTCGATGCTAGAGCCCACGCTGCTCGAACGACTTTCAGAACGCCCTTGATTGAGAAGGTTAAAGGAGAAGCGTCCTTTTCATTCGTTGATGATAATCATTATAACTTTGCTTCGCTGCCGCACCGCGAAGACCTTCATTTTGACTTGGGCGCCAAACTGATTCGTCCCATTACGAAATGGCTTGAGATTCGGGCTTATTACTATTTTACAAAAGTTAAGAATACCCATGCCGGTGTTCTTGGACAATACCAGTATTCAAGAAATATTGTCGGCGGAGAAGTTTCTTTCGCATATTAAAAAGGCACTTTTCTTCTTATTCGGTGCAAATCGAGCTTTGTGAGTCTTGAACATTTTTGAGGATGAGGTATATTTATAAAGAGAATGGATTGACCTGATGACATATAGCTTAGCAGTCAGAAAAAACATTTTTCTTGTAGCGATGGTGATTAGCTTTCTCATTGTAATGCCATCTCTCTTTGCTCAAAATCCATCAAAGATTTTTATCGAAGATTTTCAAGGAAGCGTTCAAATCGTAAGAGTGGGGCAGGTTCAAGGACAAGCTGTAGTTAAAGGGGATGTGCTGAATCCTGATGATAAGGTTCAAACCGGCGATAAAGCCTCAGCAAAAATCATAATGGAAGAAACAGGTGAGTTGACTCTGAAGGATAACACCACTTGGTCTTATGTAGAATATTCCAAAGAGGAAGACAAAACCACTTTTTCAGCTTTTCTGGCGCTTGGTAGACTCAAAGCTAAAGTGCAAAAGCTTCCCAAGGGTTCTATTTTCGAAGTCAAAACGCCGACTTCCGTAACCGCGGTTCGGGGTACCGTATTCGGACTTTTTGTTTATATGGTGGCACAGCAATATTTTACTCAACTTGAAGTTTTCGAAAACTCAGTTGCGTTTTCCAACCTTGCAGGAGATCAAACTTATGTGATCAACGAAGGTCAGGATTCGGTGGCCAACCAGGCTGGAACGGTGACGCCGCCCGAGGCAATTGAATCTCAGACAGATCGTGTGTTGTCTCAAAACACAACGGCGGGACAAGTCTCTTCAAAAGAAGAGAAATCCGAGAAAGATCGTAGTGATGAGAAAGATAAAAATAAGGCTTTAGGTGGTAATCCTCCAGGTGGTGGCGGTGGAGGTCCATTGGATAAAGGTGGTAAAGGGCCCATGGATTCGACTCCTCCGAGCGGCAATCCTTCTGAGAAAGACGATTTCAAATCTCCGATGGAGGGGTCTCCTACTATGGAATCAAACGAAAACTTTCTTACCCCCGATGACTTTGCTCCTCCAGAACCCATTGCGACGACGATGCCAGGACAAACCAGCTTTGAGCAGCAGACCGTGGGATCTCAAAGCAGTGTGACTGGTGCTGCCCCAGGAACAGGCCTAGACACAATGGTCCTCATACATCCCACCTCACCATAAGCGGGCGCAGAAAAAATTAAGCAAACCATTGTGGATTGTGGCGGGATTCGAACGTACTAATGGCGTTTTCAGATTCGAGAGTTTGCTTGATTTCATCAAGTCCGCGAACCAAGTGTTCTTTAATCGAGTGATCGATTTCGAAGTGAGATGAAATTTCTTCAGGCAAATGTAACGTCACTCGCTGTTCCTCAAGATTAATTGTCGCTTCAAGTCCTTTGTAACGATTTACCATTTTGAAAATTTCCTCAACTTCAGCTTCGCTCAGCTCAACGGTCAAAAGCCCATTTTTAGTGCTATTCGAACGGAAAATATCTGCAAATCCGGGAATGCGCGAACCGTTTAACTCTTTCCAAGGAGCAATAACCGCCTTAAATCCATATTGATGAACCGCCCATACCGCATGTTCGCGGCTTGAACCGCATCCGAAATTATTCCGCGCAACTAAAATGGAAGCGCCGCGGAAGCGTTCTTGATTCAGTGGAAATTCAGGGTTTGGTTTTCCATCTGGGAAAAACCGCCAGTCGTAGAACAGCTGTTCCCCGAAACCCGTTTTTTTAATCGATTTTAAAAATTGTTTCGGAATAATTTGGTCGGTGTCCACATTGGCCGTATCGAGCGTCACAACCAATCCGCGATAACTTTTAAACGGTTCCATGATTTACCCTATTTCCAGTTGCGAATGTCTACAAAATGTCCTTCGATCGCAGCCGCAGCGGCCATTTCGGGACTGACCAAATGAGTCCTCCCGCCTTTGCCTTGCCGGCCTTCAAAATTTCGATTTGAAGTGGAAGCTGCCCGTTCGCCGGGTTTTAGCTGGTCCGGATTCATGCCCAAGCACATACTGCAACCCGCCTCGCGCCACTCGCATCCCGCCGCTTTGAAAATTTGATCGAGCCCTTCTGCTTCAGCTTGTTTTCTGACTTGCTGCGAACCCGGGACAATGAGCGCCTGAACATTTTTTGAAACCTTGCGCCCTTTCAATATTTTGGCTGCAATTCTTAAATCTTCAATTCTGGCATTGGTGCAGCTTCCGATAAAAACCGTATCGATTTTAATATCCGTAATTGGTGTTCCAGGTTTAAGTCCCATGTAAGCGAGCGCTTGTTCTATATCTTTGGGACTGTATCCAGGAACTCGATTGGGTTCTGGAACTTTTCCGGTTACATCAGTAACCATTCCTGGATTGGTTCCCCATGTGACTTGAGGTGCTACTTGTGAAGCATCGATCACAATTTCCCGGTCATATTTAGCATCGGGATCTGTTGGCAGTGTTTTCCAAAAAGCCAAAGCTTTTTCGAAATCTTTACCCTTTGGTGCAAACGGCCGGTTTCCTTGAGCGATGTAATGAAATGTAGTTTCATCAGGTGCGATGAGTCCTGCGCGTGCCCCTGCTTCAATCGACATATTGCAAATGGTCATACGGGCTTCCATGGAAAGCGAACGAATCGCTTCACCGCAATATTCCAAGACGTAACCCGTGCCGCCCGCGGTTCCAATGGTTCCGATTAATTTCAGAATTAAATCTTTGGCGGAAACTGGCGGTTTTGGTTTTCCTTTGAATTCGACTTTAAACGTTTTAGGACGACGTTGAACAAGACATTGCGTTGCGAGTACATGCTCTACTTCAGAAGTTCCAATTCCAAACGCAAGCGCACCAAAAGCTCCGTGCGTTGAAGTGTGAGAATCGCCACAAACAATAGTTGTTCCGGGAAGTGTAAGTCCAAGTTCGGGACCGATGATGTGGACAATGCCTTGCCGATCACTTTTGAGATCGTAAAGAGTAATTCCAAATTCAGTACAGTTTTGAGTCAATGCTTCAATCTGAGCTTTTGAGATTGGATCTTTGATATTCAGACGATCCACGGTAGGCACGTTATGATCCATCGTAGCCAGCGTTAGCTCAGGACGACGCACACGCCTGTGTGTTAAACGAAGTCCTTCAAACGCTTGAGGACTTGTTACCTCATGAATCAAATGCCGGTCAATATAAAGAAGAACAGTGCCATCACGCCGGTTGGTTACCACGTGTTGATCCCAAATTTTCTCGAACAAGGTTTTTCCCATAACGCGGTAGTATATCGATAAATCAGTTAAATTGGAAGTTTGAAACAAATGACCTTTAATATAGTATAATATTTTCCTACCTTTAAAAGTAGGTGAGGTAAGATTGAAGAATAGAACAGAGCTTTAACGTAATGGTTTTAAATTCGAGAGGAGGATTTTTTGAAAAATTATGCCATTTTCCTTTTATGTCTTACGCTGGCAGGGTGCGCAACGGGTGCGCAAAGCAAAACACAATCGGAATCTATAACTGGAAAGGAACCCAAAATTGTGAAAATCAAAATCGAAACCACCAAAGGTGATATTTACGCAGATTTATTTTCGGAAGATGCGCCGAAAACTGTTGAGAACTTCGTTGGCCTTGCCAAAAAAGGTTTTTACGACGGGATTGTTTTTCATCGCGTGATTCCGAACTTCATGATTCAAACGGGAGATCCAACCGGCACGGGGCTGGGAGGTCCGGGGTATACATTTAAGGATGAATTCTCACCCAAATTGCATCACGATAAACCCGGTATGCTTTCGATGGCGAATTCCGGCCCTAATACGAACGGGAGCCAATTTTTCATTACGGAAGTTCCGACGCCATGGCTTGATAACCGGCATTCAGTTTTTGGACAGGTAACGCAGGGGATGGATGTCGTCAAGCAGATTGTGAGCACATCTCGCGACAAAAGCGATAAACCAATTGAAGCGATCAAGATGGAAAAAGTTACCGTTTTGGAAAATTGACTAGGCCTCAATTGAAAACCATTTTCCCAATCTTCACCGACCCCATACGATGACACAACAAAATCCTTTGCCTAGCCCAAGTTTTTACAGCCTCGGTATTGCACCAAAGCTTCTCGAAATTTTAGACCGAATGAAATTTACGATTCCGACGCCAATTCAACACAAAGCGATTCCGATTGCAATCGATGGCAAAGATGTGATGGGAATTGCGCAAACTGGAACTGGCAAAACCCTAGCCTTCGGTATCCCCATGGTCCAACGCCTTGCTCAAAAGCCCGGCCGCGGCCTTGTGCTTGTGCCGACTCGAGAACTTGCTCTTCAAGTTGGTGAAACGTTACACAAAATCGGACATCCGTTTGGAATGAGAAGTGCCGTTTTGATCGGAGGCGCTTCGATGTACAATCAAATAGAGGCGCTTAGGAAGAACCCTCGTATTTTGATTGCGACGCCAGGACGTTTGATTGATCATCTCCAACAACGAAACGTGCGTTTGAATGAGGTCAACGTTCTCGTTTTAGACGAAGCCGATCGTATGCTCGACATGGGTTTTCAACCACAAATTGAACGTATTCTTCATACGGTTCCCAAGGAAAGGCAAACCATGCTTTTCTCAGCGACGATACCTCAGGAGATTATGAGGATTGCTGCTGCCTATATGAAACTTCCTGTCAGTGTTGAAATTGCAAAGTCCGGAACGGTTGCTGAACGTGTTACACAGGAATTGTTTATTGTTAAGCAAGAAGCAAAAAGGGAACTTCTTGGCAAGTTACTTCAGCAATACCACGGATCTGTGCTTCTTTTCTCAAGGACCAAGATTGGAGCCTATAAAATCACGAAAGCTTTAAGAACCATGGGTCATCCTGTGGCAGAAATTCATTCAGACCGTTCTCTCGGCCAGCGTCGCGAAGCACTCGAAGGTTTTAAATCGGGTAAATATAGAATTCTAGTTGCAACGGATATTGCGGCCCGAGGAATTGATGTGAGGGGTATTGAGCTTGTGATTAATTATGATCTTCCAGACGATACGGAAAATTATGTCCACCGGATCGGACGTACAGGGCGCGCAGGACATGAAGGACATGCCATTTCTTTTGCAACTTCTGATCAGCGCAATGATGTTCAAAATATCGAAAAGCTGATGGGGTCTATTTTGCCCATATCGGAACACCCTGAAATTCCATCTGAACGTTTTGCTAAACCGCGGGTTGTCTTTAGTTCACGTCGGTTCAGGCCAAGTCGCAAAAAATATCGTTGATTATGATTGACCAGTGGAATGAGTATCACTTCATTACTCATTGGCGAATTGAAGGTGACATCACTGAAGTTTATGAAATTTTGCACGATCCTCTTAGTTATCCCGATTGGTGGAAGGGGCCTTATCTTTGGGCAACGGAATTAAAATCGGGTGAGGAACAAGGTGTTAATCAAATCGTTGGTTTTGAAATGCGCGGGTGGCTGCCTTACACCTTGCGGTGGCAATTGCGGTGTACCGAAGCTCAGAAGCCTCATGGTTTTGCTTCTGAATCTTCCGGAGATTTTGTCGGGCGCGGGGTTTGGACGTTCAAACAAGACGGGCTATGGGTAGACGTTATTTTTGATTGGAAAGTCCGGGCTGAAAAGCCATTCCTGCGCTATTTTTCTTTTTTGTTGAAGCCTCTTTTCGTTGCCAATCACAATTGGGTGATGAAAAAATGGAAAGAAAGTTTGAAAGCGGAACTGATTCGGAGGCGCGATAAATCGGTTTTGATGGCTTAATTTATGATTTTACGTCGCAAAACGTTAGTTGTAATATTGTTATTGCTCCTCATGGTTTGGGTAGGTGAAGCTGGAGCTAAGGAATTGGTTGAGGTGATTTCGATGGATAAAGGTAAACCAACCAAAGTAACCCGCGAGAAAGTCATGAAGTCTGAAGAAGAATGGAAAAAGATTCTGACACCAGAGGAATTTGGAGTCACAAGGAAAAAGGGAACTGAAGTCCCTTTTACGGGGAAATACTGGCACACGAAAGACAAAGGAATTTATAAGTGTATTTGCTGTGGAAGCGATCTTTTTGGTTCTGAAGAAAAATTTGATTCAAGAACTGGATGGCCGAGTTTTTGGCAGCCGATTGCTCCAGAAAATATTGGGATGAAGGAAGATTCAAATTTTTTTATGAAAAGAACGGAAGTGTTGTGTAAAATCTGCGATGCTCATCTTGGGCATGTGTTTAATGATGGCCCCAAACCCACAGGGCTTCGTTATTGTATTAATTCTGCCGCACTCAAATTGGTTAAAAAAGGATAAGACTATGAAGTTAATCAGTCGTTTTCACTTCTTCATTTCAGCTTTGATTCAATTGTTGCTGGTTCCATCTTTGCTTTTTGCGGACACAACAACGGTAACCAATACCGGAAATGTTCCCGTTAGAGTTCAATACAAGAATGGGGACTCGGATTATCAAGATCAAACTTTGAAGCCCGGTGAATCCAAAGAACTTCCAGGTGGAGTTGAAAAAGTGAAAGTTTCGCGCGAAGAGCCCGGTCAATGGGCAACTCCTTTAAAACCTGGTCAAGAGGTTCAAGTAACCGTGAAGGAAGGAAGCAAACCTGTTGGAACACTTAAAGGTTATGGCGATAAATTAATTTTTGATCAGCCGACGGTTGCTCCACCAACCACGGCGGTACAAATCACTTCTCAGCCCGTTCAAACTCAGAAAACAGAAGAGCCCGTGAAGCCGGAGCCCGCAAAAGAACCAGCAGCGCCAAAATCTGAACCTCCAAAGCAGGAAGCGAAACCACAGGAGGGATCTGTAACCAATGATGGCTACATCCCCGTCGTTGTCCGCGTTCAGAAAGCAGACGGAACAGAGGGAAATCCCGCACAACTTCAATCGGGACAGTCGATGAAACTTCCTGAAGATGCCGTTGGCGTTAAATTAAATGAGCCTATTATGTATAGTGGCATTAGATTCCCCGATCAGAAGCCAAACGACGTTACAATCAAACAGCCAGATGGGTCGACCACAAACATTACCGATATTCCACCTGGAATTGATAAACCGTTACAAGTGCTCATAAAACATCTGCATGTCGATTTAAAAATTGATTACTATAAGGATTCACCCTTCAAAACAAATCCTTACAAGGACGTGCTGAAGATGGATTATAAGTACAAATCGTCAAGCCAACCGGATTCGCGGGATATGGAATCGCCGGATGTTGAGCGCCAAGGGCAGACGCGGTTGCAATATAAGTTTTGATTACGCTAAAATCACGCGGCCTAGTTCGTAGCGGTTTTGTTCCTCTTCATTTCTAAAAAACCACACTATTTTCCCCTCGCTTTTATCTTGATCAACGTCGTGAATCGCTGGCGTTAAGCGAATCACACGCCCTTTTTGAGGGATGATGCGTAGAAAATTCCATTCGATTCGCCCTTCAACGGTATAACCTCCCGTATGGACGTAACTTTTTGCAAGCACTTGGTTTGATATAGATGGATCTTTTCCACCTTGAAACCAGGACCAAGTTTTCACCTCTTGTGTGTTTGGTTCTGGACGAAATCCGAGTTGAAAATCAGAAGCCTTATACCAATCAAGGCCGTCACCTGTGGGATCGATGAAAAGTTCCAGGAGATCGTCATGCCAGATTTGGTCCTTTGAGTGAATAAAAACAGTTGAATCATCATGGACTTCGGCAACAAAATAAAGATACCTCGCATCCCAAGCAAAACGTATTTGAGCGCTGAGATCACGATCGTCCGACACTTCCCCAGTTTCCAAAAAATCGCCATTTAGTTTTATGGCAAGCGCTTCTTTCGGCCAATCGTAAGTATCGCTGTCAATTAAAATCGGTTTTTCAACAAACGGAGCTTGAATAGTCGGAGGTTCTTCCCATTTTAAATTGACGGTTCCTTCGCGGAAACCAGCTTTTTCAAGTCCTTGCTTGATAACAAGTGATTGATTCATCGCTTTCCAAATCAGGTTGCTCCTGTAATTTTCAATCATGAGAATCATGGGTCCTTGATTGATGGCAAAGGCTTTGCTCGAATACCAATTTCGATCGACATTGAAGGAATCAGAAAAACCATATCGGCCCCACAGTTTCTGATAGCTTTGGCGTAGATGTTCTATGCAGGCAATTGATTCATTTGGTGTGAACACGATTGAGGAAGTGCACGCCGTGGGCGCAATGGTACCGTCATGAATGGCCCAACCCGGAGGAGCGCCATAAGCTTTGTACCCGGAAGGTCCTTCGGCCGCTGTAAAACCCCAGGAGTTAGGGCCATAAGATTTGAATTTGCTGCTTTCGTCAATGGCAAATTGTCTGTGAGCAAGTGTCGCTTGCCTTGAATTTTCAAAATAATCTTGAAATCCGTCATTTTTATTTCGAAAATCAATCCAGATGTGAGGATATTGATGTGTAAAGAGCGGAGGGCATTGAATCAAGCGGTGTGATTTATAACTACCGATACGCCTGTGAACCGCATGCCACGATTCAGCTGGAATGGGGTGCGCCGGTGAACCCAAAGCTAAGAGGTACATTAATGTGGATTCATCGTAATTTGTCCAACGGTTTTTTTGGAAACCGTTTTTGGGAGACCACGCCATGGCGAGCGTTTTCTCACCGTTTAACATCCAAGTCCAATCAATTCGGTTAAAAATATCCTCTGCCAATGACTTGATTTCCGGATCATCGAAGTATTGAGCGGCAAAAAGAACGCCAGCCATCGCCAACGCTGTATCGATGGGAGAGAGCTCGGTTCCTTTTGCAGGATTTCCTTTTTCGTTCATAAAATGGTAGAAAAAACCGTGCTCATTCGGTGCTTGGTCGTGCAAAAATCTGAGCGCGGTTTTTGTCATTTCCATTGCTTCTCCTCGGTCCAGCCACCCGCGTTCAACTCCGACACCATAAGCGGTAAGAGCAAAGCCTGTACCTGCTATCGTGAAAAGCGCATCTGAACTGACGGGTTTGTTCCATGCCCAATCTTTGATGAGTCCGGTTTCCGGGGTTCGTTCATGGATGAAATAATCGAGGGCTTTTTTCTGGACGTCATCAAGCAATTGAATTTGAGCGGCAGATAATTTCAGAGGAGTGTCTTGCACTGATTTAATTTCTTCAGCGCAAGTTGAGGAGGAATGAGCAATGAGATAAAAGATAAATGTAAGAGAAAAAATTGAGAAACACAACGCGCGTTTATGTTGAACAGATTTCATATGAGTGAAGTATAACATATGGGATGTCGGCTTTAGATTTCAGGGCTTTATCGCTTTATTGCAGTTGCTTTATTGCAACCATTTGAATTTTAGAGGGATAACAGGCATACTTTAACCGATAGTATCATTTGTGAGTGACAGGCATTTAACCCTCAACCTATGGGGTGAAGTGATGCATGGTTTTTTGAAGAATTGCCTGGCCAAGCTTGTGGAAGAGGAGGGCCAGGATCTTTTTTTAAAAGTGGGATCGGTTCCTCGAGTGCGCGTTGGTATTCTCGTTGAATCGTTGCCTTTTGAAAAAGTGAAGCCTGAAGATGTTCAAGAAATTGTAAAAACGTTCCTCAATCCTGCCCAGCAGCTTTTGCTTGAAAAGAATCAAAGCGTCGATTTTGCTTTTTCACTCCCCGGGAAAACGCAGAGGTTTCGAGGCAATATCTTTCGTCAGCAGGGAACATACTCCATCGTCATCCGAAGACTTTGGAAAGCGATTCCTTCATTTGGAGAACTCCACATTCCTCCCATCCTGGAAAAGATGGCGTTAGAACGTTCCGGAATTATTTTAGTTGGAGGAATTGTGGCTTCCGGAAAAACAACCACGATTCATGCCATGGTTGATTTGATGAATCAACGAACGGAACGTCACATTATTACGGTTGAAGATCCAGTTGAATATTTGCATGAGGATAAGAAGTGCTTGATCAACCAGCGGGAAATCGGCCAAGACGCCGAAGATTTTAGATCGGCATTAAAATATATTGTTCGGCAATCTCCGGACGTCGTTGTGATTGGAGAAATGCGGGACGTCGATTCCTTTAATTTTGCTCTGGCCGCTTCTGAAGTGGGTCGGCTTGTGATTTCAACCATTCACGCCAAATCCGTCGTTCAAATTTTAGATCGTATTTTAGGTTTCTTTCCGTCCGAAAAACGGGATCTTATTTTGGATCATCTTAGTTATCATGTCACTTGTCTGGCCGTCGAGAAACTTCTTGTGAAAAAAGACGGGAGGACATTGATTCCCGCTTTCGAGATTTTAGTAGGAGATACAGTTACCCATGAGCTCATTCGCGAAAGGGATTTTGATAATATTCCGCAAGCCCTGCGCAATGCCAATCCGGCGGGAATGCAAACGATGGATCAAGCGCTTTTTGCACTTTGGAAGGAAGGGATTATTTCTGAAGAAGAAGCGCTTTCTGCAAGTGAAAAACCCCAAGATCTTGAGCGCAGTATTAGAGGCATCGATGTTGACAGGCATCGAACCCGTATTCTCGGTCCCCAAAGATAAAATTCTTATCTTTTCCCACGCTTGACCCCCCCTCAATATAGAGATAAAATTGCATTTAATATGTACACGGTTACCAAAGAAATTTACTTCTGCTATGGGCATCGTCTAATGAATTATGATGGCGCCTGCCGCTACCTCCACGGTCATAATGGGAAAGTGGAGGTCGAGCTTACTAGGGAGAAACTGGATAGCCGTGGTATGGTGGTTGATTTCAGCGAGATTCGGAGTGTGATTAAAGATTGGATTGATAAAACGCTTGATCATACAATGCTTCTCAGAAAAGATGATCCGCTCATTCCGATTTTAAAGGAAAAAAAGGAGCGGTTTTACACGTTGAATGAAAATCCAACAGCTGAATCCATCGCTCGCTTGATTTATGAATACGCACGTTCTAAAGGTTTTCCTGTCACTCGAGTGACACTTTGGGAAACTGAAAGTTCATTCGCAACCTATCGCGGTTCGTGATCCAAAAACTTAAGCCGAAACTTACCCTTCTCGTAGGTCCTGCAGGATGCGGGAAAACCCACGCCTGCACCCAAGCCTTTGAAGATGCTTTGAGAGAGTCTCAAGATCTTTTGTCGGACGACCTTCTTTTTATTCTACCAACGGCAGAACATCGCGCCCGAACTATTGATTTAACCTTAAGAGGAGGTTCTCCCGGTTTTTTCCAAAGACGTATCACGACCTTTGATCGGGCGCTTAAAGAATTTTTGAAACTAGGTGGGTTTGATTTCGCAACGGACGTCACACGCCGAATTATTCTCAAGGAGATTTTAAATCGCACTGAGTTTCAATATTTTAAAGGAGCGGTCAATCAATCCGGATTTTTGGAACTCCTTGGAAAAATGGTGGTGGAGCTTAAAGAATATTTGATTTCGCCTGAAGAATTTAAGCGGCGTCTTGTAACGTTAAAGAAAAAATTTCCTGAATTTGAATTGAAGTACGCCGATCTTGAAAAAGTCTATGAAGCTTACGAACGCGAATTAAAAAAACGCGATTTAACTGATCAACGTGATTCCCTTAAGCTTTTAGAAGAAGGGCTTGAACGCGGTGAGTTTACGGATTCCAAACTTTCCAAGGTTTGGATCGATGGTTTCTCGGATTTTTCAAAACTGCAGCTTTCCTTTATCGAATTTCTCACGCGTCACGCAGATGAGGTGACCGTTACCCTTACGGTGGAGGACGATCCTCTTAGGCAAGCACTTTTTCAAATCGTTTCCGAAACTCAAACGGCGCTAGAGGATCTTGGATTCGAGAAGCAATGGATGAAGGACAGTAATTATAGAATCTCAGGGAAGGTGCTCCAACATCTTGAAAAAAATCTGTTCAGGGAAGGAAACATGAAAAAAATTCCAGCGGACCCCTCCGTTCAAGTGTTTGAAGCCACTGGTCTTTTGGGTGAAATTGAAATGATCGCCCGTGAGATTAAGCGCCTCGTGCGTGCGAAGGATTACCATTTTAGCGACGTCGCAGTTTTGTTTCGGACGACAGATCCCTATCTCAAGATCATTCAAAGTGTATGCCGGAAGTTTCAAATTCCGGTTGAGATTCATGAACGTTTGAGACTTAGAACGAATCCCATTGCACGGACTCTGGCCAGCTTTTTTGAAATTTTATTAGGCGATTGGAGCCGTTCGGATATTTTCAATTTTTTGAAATCAAGTTATGTCCGCGCCGATTATGAAGTCGTTTGTGAACTGGAGCTGCGTGCGCTTCAAAAAGGGATTTTTAAAGACCGCCGGTATTGGCTCAGGAGTTTTCCCCAAGCGAAACCCTTTCAAGACATTGCTTACTTTGAAGATGAATTTCTCAAACTTAAGTCTGTCGATCAGTTTGCAGTATGGGTGAAAATGGTGATGAGTCATTTCGGCCTTCTCGAATTCCCCGATTCAGCAAATGATCCATCACCATTTGATTCTTGTAACCGGATGGTGGGGGATGAAAAAACAAGAACAGACCGTGCGGCAGCGCGCAGAATCCTTCTTTTATTGGAGGAGATGAAACGGAAATCGTTGCCACGTCGTCCGTTGTCATTGCGAGGAGGTCCAGATGACCGACGCCGATCGGTCGAGCGGCCGTCCGCCGCTTGGTCTTTTGGTGCCGGACGGTCGGTCCGGCGAAGCAATGACGAAGCGATCGCATTCGCAGAAGAATTCCTTGCGCTAGTCCATGTGGATCTTTTTTCAGTTCACGCACGCGATAAAAATCGGGTTCAGGTTTATAATGTATCTTTAGCGCGTCAGAAAGAATACAAAGTAGTTTTTCTGGCCGGTCTTCTTGAAAAGCAATTTCCGATTCAGATCAAAGAAGATCCAGTTTTTTCCGATGCCGAACGGCGTACCCTTAATGAAAAAGGGGAAGTCTTGAAAGAACGCCTTCCGCGTCAAGCCTTTGAACGTTATCTTTTTTATCTTGCCGTAACACGAGCTCGCGAACGTTTGATTCTGAGTTATCCGCGCTTTGATTTGGAAGGAAAAGAAGCACTCGCATCCTTCTATGTTGAAGAGGTGCGCAGACTTTTTTCAGGAGAACTTCCCGGTAAGAAACAGCACGTTACTGATATGCTTCCAGCTTGGGAAGATATTGCGATAGAAGAAGAAGCTGAAGAGTTGGTGATCAAAACCATCTGGTCAATTCCTGAAGAGGGAAGAAAGGGGCAAGAGGATCGTCTTGCCTTCGCGTTTTACAATTACTTCATCGCAAAGTCCCAATTCAAGGCGTTGATTTGCCGTTTGCTTGAGCCGGTTGAAGGTGTCATCACAGACGAGCGGATTAAGGCGAGGTTTTCTCCTGAAAGTGGAACTTGGAGTCCGACTTATCTTGAGGAATACGCCGAATGTCCTTATCGATTTTTCTCGCATCGTCATTTAGGGCTTGAGACTCAGACGGAGGGAATTGATATCAGACGGCGGGGGACGATTTTACACGATGTTTTGGAGCAATTTTTCACCTGGCGGCGGGACCAGAAGAAAGGAAAAGTAAGTTTCGAAGAAGCCCAAAACTTTTGCATGAAGAAATTTAAGGATCTATGGGAAGAAGAACCGCTTACGGGAGATCGTTACTATAAAGTGGAGCTTGAAAGAAAGAAAATGCAGGAGATGATTTTGCAAATTCTTCGCATGGAACTGATCGAAGAAAAACCGCCGATTCCCGGGCTCATGCCGCGGTATTTTGAATATGAATTCAAAGATTTAATTCTTAAAGGCGAGGGACGCGATGTGCTCCTGCGCGGAAAAATTGACCGAATCGATCTCGATCCCGATGGAAAATATGCGCTTGTCATTGATTACAAGACAGGAAAGAAATTTGACTCCAACGCTTTGGCAAACGGCACTTTACTTCAGCTCCCGCTTTACTTATTGGCCGTCCGTGAAAAATTGGGGCTCAAACCCTTAGGTGGGCATCTTTATTTGCTTTCTACCGCAAAATCAAGTGGCTTTCATCACAAGGGTCTCCTAGCTGAAGCGGGAGTGAGTACGCGAAAAGGGGTGAGCTTTAACGAAAAAGAATTCGACGAAAAGATCAAACGTTCCGTGCGGTTCGTAGAAAAATTTGTGGAAGGAATCGAACGTGCTGAAATTCCCGTAAGACCGCGTGACTGCGTTCCATACTGTTCTTATTCAAGCATCTGCCGCATTGAAAAGTGGCGCTTGGAACATATTTATCGCGTCATTGAGGAAGAAGACAAGGAAACCTTGCGGGAGAAGGCAAATACTTGAATCAAGCAATAGGAGAAGATCACCGCGGGAAATAAAAAGAGTGTTGATTTGAGGTGATGATCGTTAGGAACAACACCGCGGTCATGTGGAGGAATTTTGTTTGATAATATCTTCAAGCAGATCTAGTTCATTGAGAAGCACTTCAGAAGCTAAATGTCGGGAACGATCCGGAAATTCAATCGTGGTGGGTTTTGTTGGATTTTGAAATCGAATCGCTTCTCTGTGGATGAATGAATGTGCGTCCTCACCATGCTGATGATCCTGCCATAGGAGCCAAGTGGCACCTGAATAGGCTTCAAACCAATTATAGCGGGTCCCCTCGAAGTAATAGCTCAGATTTTGCGCTGATTTAATTCGGTCGCCTAAATAAATGAGCTTTGCGGTTTCAGATCCTGAGCTGTTCAAAAATGTTTGGTAGGCTTGGGTGTTTTCAATGGGAAGGGAGCCTAAATAGACTTTTTCTTTAAGGAGAGCGACCTTTTGAGGAGCCGAGGAGCATCCAATATGATCAGGAGAAACCAAGACCCCTAAAAGGATGATGATCAATAATCGATGAGTTCGTTTCAAGGCCACTTACTTTTTCTTCCCAAAAAAATGAATTTATGCTAAAAGGATTCTACCTTTTATCGACGAAAGTTTAAAGCAAGAAATAAAAGGATCGAAAGGATCATATGTCCCTGATTTATTTTCATATTTTTCTCATGTCGACAGGGATTATTTTCTCCTTTGGTTTTGGGCTTTGGGAACTTTCAAGTTTTTCGGCTTCCCACAAGGTTCTTGACCTTGCAATGGCCATCGCATCCTTTGTTTTTGCTGTTGGTTTGGCCGTTTATCTTATTTGGTTCGTCAAAAAGAAAAAACCCCCAGATGAATAGATCATGAGTGCGCTGCCAATTTTTCATCTAGCCTTTCCCATTAAGAATGTTGAATCGACCTTGGATTTTTATCGTGAAAAGCTCGGCTTTCCCATTGACCTCATTGAAAAACGCCGCTGTATCATTAACTTTTTTGGTCATCAAGTGGTGGCGCATGTTTCCGAAAAAGACGTGCCCGAGAAAGTCGAGATGTATCCGAGACATTTTGGCATCATTACAGAAGAGGAGATGGAGTTTGACCGGCTGCTTGAACGCACGAAGAAAGCAGGGCTTTCCTTTTTTCAAGAACCTTTTACGCGTTTTGCCGGAACGGCTCGCGCCCACAAGAGTTTTTTCTTAAAAGACCCTTCAAATAATCTGCTTGAATTTAAATGGTATCAAAATAAAGATCTTCTTTCCAAAGCTCAACCGGGTGTGTTTCAGCCGCCCTTGCATTCTGAAGGGGAGTAAGCCAAGGTTGCCTTTACTCTTATTTTCTCACTCGATCTTAGGAGCTTTTGGATGTTAAGATAAAACTATGGAAACGGTGGGAGTGTCACAGTACTGGCTCACGCGGTTCTGTTTCCAGCGAGCACTGGGTTTCGTTTACTTCATTGCCTTTCTCATCGTGGTCAATCAATTCCATCCTTTGCTGGGTGAACGTGGACTCCTTCCGGCACGGCTTTTCATCAAGCGGATAGAATTTTGGGAAACGCCAAGTCTTTTTTGGCTGAACGGTTCAGATCGTTTCATTTCCATCATTGCCTGGAGCAGCCTGCTTCTTTCCGTGACAGCGCTGACGGGTCTTTCGGATGCTTTTGGAATCTGGGTTTCATCGGCTGTTTGGTTCCTGCTTTGGCTTTTTTATCTTTCATTTGTCAACATTGGTCAAACCTTTTATAGTTTTGGCTGGGAGACACTTCTTCTTGAAACCGGATTTCTTGCCATTTTTCTCGGCTCATCTAATACAAAACCTCCCGTTGTCATCATCTGGCTTTTGAGGTGGGTCCTTTTCCGAGTGATCTTTGGTGCGGGACTCATTAAAATCCGAGGCGATGAATGTTGGAGAAATCTAACGTGTATGTACTATCATTACGAAACTCAGCCGTTACCGAATCCTTTGAGTTGGTATTTTCATAAACTGCCGCCTTTATTTCATCGAATTGAAACCCTTTTTACGCATTTCGTTGAGTTGATCGTGCCGTGGGGATTATTTGTGCCCGTGTCCCTTATTGCGGCTGTGACAGGTGCTTTCATCGTTGTGTTTCAAGTGCTTTTGATTTTGAGCGGAAACCTCTCTTGGCTTAATTACATTACCCTTGTTCTTTGCATTCCTTGTTTTGATGATTCCCTACTTTCGCGAATCATTCCGATTAAGCCGCCCGTGACGCTATCGGTTTCAGAACCGCGGCAGGGCATTTTGATTTTGCTGACGGGATTGATTCTCATGTTGAGTCTCAGGCCGGCCATGAACCTTTTTTCCCGCCGGCAAATTATGAACACCAGTTTCGAACCTTTGCATTTGGTGAATACGTACGGTGCGTTCGGAAGTGTTACAAGGGAAAGAATGGAAGTTATTGTTGAGGGTACAGACGATCCAGTGATTACCTCAGCAACCAAATGGCGTGAGTACGAGTTTAAAGGAAAGCCCGGTGATGTGAACCGAAGGCCATGCGTGGTTTCACCCTATCACTGGCGGCTTGATTGGCAAATGTGGTTTGCCGCTATGTCGGATTATCCATATCACCCGTGGATTTTAAATCTTGTGGCGAAGCTGCTTAAAGGAGACAACAGCACCTTAACTCTTTTGGCCGGAAACCCTTTCCCAAACGGTCCGCCTAAATACATTCGAGCTGAACTTTATCATTACCGGTTTACGAGCTTTGAAGAAAGGAAGAAAACCGGCAGGTGGTGGTCACGAAACTATGTAAGGCAGTATCTTCCTCCGCTCTCACTTCAAAACCGTACCTTTAGAGGTCTGCTAATAAAAGAGGGCTGGTTGGACGACAATCTGTAAATGAGGTGCTAACATGAGCGGAAAAACATTTTTTGTCCTCGGTTCCATTTTCGGTTTTTTAGGCGCGGCCATCGGTGCTTTTGGAGCACACGGTTTAAAAACGAGGCTGGCACCGGAAATGCTTGCTATTTTTGAAATCGGCGCTAGGTATCAAATGTACCATGCCCTAGCTTTACTTGCTGTGGCTTGGGCTATGTCTGAGTCCTACCAAAATCTCTTTCCATTATCAGGTTGGCTTTTTGTTTTTGGCATCATCGTTTTTTCCGGGAGCCTTTACGTTTTTGCGCTGACCGGCGTCAAAGTATGGGGCGCAATAACCCCTGCCGGTGGGGTCTGTTGCAGAAGTGACCACTAATGGTTTCATATCATGAGGCCGATTTTCTCCGTAACAAGGAGGAATCAACTTATGATGGGACGAAAAAAGTTTGATATGAAACAATATCACAACCTTTCATTGGATGATTTAATCAGCCCCGGTGATCTTTACCGGAAAATTGATGAAGCGGTTGACTTCAAGTTCATCTATGATCTTGCCAAAGAAACTTATTCTCATACCGGACAACCTTCTTTAGATCCCGTAG
>OBEQ012397552.1_pt1 | contig 41193 bp, 39 predicted proteins | sample 1670901 | NCBI WGS metagenome assembly OBEQ01 (sample SAMEA104232315, study PRJEB22302) | groundwater metagenome | biome: forest; feature: aquifer; material: groundwater | place: USA | collected 2011-08-07 | depth 5.4 m
CAATACCGGCGTCACGGGCACCACGAGCGTGGCGGTTTCTGCGCGGGCTCCCGACAGTGCGGTGCCAGCAACGCAAGATTTTTCCGTCGTGGTCAATCCACCATCGACCGCAAACAGTGCTGCGCACTGTACAAACAACACCCGCGATGGTGATGAGCAGGGCATTGATTGCGGGGGACAGGATTGCCGGGCGTGTGTTGTGAGTGGCTCATCGGGAGCGCTCCCGCTGTTGGCGTCGATTGACGTCGAGATTGAACCTGCCCCGGTTGAGAACGAACGGAGCATCACGGATTTCTTTCGCTGTGCCGGGCGGGATGATTGCGCCGGTGATGCGGCTCCGCAAACCCCCGGGAATCAACATCGCTACCGTTTTACCGCCAAAGGCAGTACGGGTGCGGTAGTACCAGCGACCTTTCGGTTGGTGCTCGATGCCGACTCGACAGCGGCACTCACCGTCTCAAGTATGAGTAGCACCGGCGCAGCATCGGAGTTTGTGACCATGCTCACGGCAGCGGCAAAGAATGGTCGCTATCCGTTCACGGTGTTTGCCGATGGTGTTGCCGGATCATCGCAAGGGAGTGTGAGTAGCACGATGACAACATTTGTTTTGCTGTGCGAGCATCCATGGCCGGATCTCACGACCTTTCCGTTTCAGGACACGCCGGTGCTTTCTGGCAACGTCGCGCCCTACACCAATGTCGAACTCTACTATTGCGCCGATGGTTCGCCGACGCTGCCGCTCTTTAGCCGTGTGGTCAACGCGGTACCAACTGTTCGATCGGTGGCGCCAACCCTCACCCCCGACCCGTTGGGCTGCGCATCGTTCGAGGGGCGGGATGCGCAGGGGCGCTGTATGGATCTCTGTGATCCCGCACTCACCTTTAACCCCGGGAGTGGACGATGCGAAACCGAACTCATGAAGGAATTTCTCTTTAAAACTGCAAATGATGTCGATGCGGTGGGGTTGCGTGTGATGAAAAACCCCCGATTGCTTTCGATGAATCAATGGTACGACGAACATGTGCGGCGCGGCGTGTTTCCTGCCGGTGCTCCGCGTACCATCACGATCGACGGCTTGTCTGCCATCCAAGATGGTCGCAGTGTCTATGTGATGGCACCGAACCTCCTGCCGGATTCCGCGGGTACGTCCTCCGATCTTTTCTCAAATGTGTATATTCTCTCATTCAGTCAAGATGCCACGAGTGCCACCCACACGATTGTGGAGCGCTTGGGTCAGAGCATGCGGTTCCTCGTGAATGTGAGCGACAACGATAAGGCGCGTCGTATCCGACGCGATACGCGACGGATTGCGGACCTCTCCGAGATGGGGGCGTTGCTTGCTCGAAGCCGATCCACGAGCGGAAAATTCCCCGAACTTGCCTCGGGCACCTTTGTGCGCGGTCTCACCCTTTCGGTATGGCCAAGCTGGCAGAATACCCTTGGGAAGCTGCTTGGCAGCTCGCTGCCCGTGGATCCGGTCAACGCCCTTGTGGGTTGTACGGACGCTGCCGCGACATGTTGGGATGAGCGCGCAAAGGTATTCCAGTGTCCGGTTGAAGCGCAGGTGTATGCGTACTCGTCGCAGTTGTATCCAGGCTCGCAAGGCTCCCTCTATGCCAACTTTGAGTTTCAGGGTTCGTGTCGGAGTGGAGAGCGTTGTAACCCATTCACCAAAGAACGCGGGCGAACGTTGGCCGCGACCCTTGAGACATCGTGTTTGAATTCGGGTGTTGATCGCGTGAGCGATCGCGACCACGATGGTGTACCGGATACGACGGATAACTGCGCTCCTCCGGTCGGTGCTGCAGATCCGGGGGTCTTCTATAATCCCGATCAAGCGGACCGCGATCATGATGGTATTGGGGACGTCTGCGACCCATTTCCGAACGATCCCAACAATGACCGCGATCGTGACGGAATCGGCGGTGACCTCGATAACTGTCCGCTCATTGCCAACCCGCTTCAAGAAGATCGCGACGGGGACGGGGTCGGTGATGCCTGTGATGTTGCGAGCTGCGGCAATGGTCGGCGCGAAGCTCCGGGATCAGGCCTTGGATGGAGCCGCGATGAGGTCTGCGACGGTTTTGATGGAGTCGGGCCAAATATGCGGTGTGCGAATGATTGCCTCAGTACGACGTGTCTCCAGGGTTTTCACCGTGATGGAACTGCCTGTGTCGCCGATGTGCGATCATGCGACCTCAAGAACGCTTCAGGAGCAGTGGTGGGTGCCGGAGAGGAGCAGTGGGATTCGACTGCGCTCGGGGGGCAAGGACAGTGGAGTGGGGAGTGCACATTGGCTCGTTGTAGTCCGGGGTTCCACCAGGAGGGCGCGCTCTGTCAATCGGATACGCGGACCTGTGTGCCGGCTCCAGAACATGCGGCGGATTCATCCCAGCGGTGGGATGTGCTTCGCGGCCGATGGGGCGTGTGCCAGATTACGGGTTGTACGGTTGGATTTCATGCCGAGGGATCGCAGTGTCGAGCTGATGTGGTGACGTGTATTGGGAGTACCGCGCACGCGACGGAAGCCTATAAATTTTGGAATGGAACAGGGTATGGTCCGTGTCAGGTGTCGGCGTGTGAGCCGAGCTACGCCATTGCTGATGGGCGGCTTTCTTGTACCGCGGTGAACTGTCGCAGCACGATGCCGCAGACGAGTTGTGTGCTCCATGATGTCCAGGGTCGGAGTGCGGGCGTTGGGAGTCTTTTGTATACCTGCGAAGGCAATCAGTGGGTGAGAAAAAATGTGTGTTTGCACCAGCCCACCGCGCCAAACCAGGGGTGTTATACCGCCGGGGACGCTGCGGACCCGCTCTATGTGCCAAGCCAAGAAGTGAACGATGGCTGCACGAGCACGGACGAATGCGCGTCGGGATTCTCGTGTGAAGCGCCGCTCGGATCAAGCGAGACGACGCGTCGGTGTACCCGCGACAGCTGTCGACGCAATCAATGCGAGAATACCGGCTATACCTGCGGGCAGCTCGGCAGGCAGTGTCAACTTGGGCAACTGCTCTTACCCGGAGAGTGCCAGCAGCCGAGTGATTGTCCACAGGGGTATCGGTGCGATTTGCCTGCGGTGGGGGCGATTCAGAAAAAGTGTTTGCCAGCGTCGAGTTGCGTAAGCGATCATGATTGTCCGGTGGAGTATAGTTGTGCAACCCCGGCCGGATCGACCAGTACACAGTGCGTTCGGCGCAGTTGCGGGGGTTCGGGAGCATTGCCGTGCCCGCAAGGGTTTGCCTGTGCCGGAGGGGTCTGCACAGTGACGACACAATCGTGTACTATTGATGGAGAAAGCGGCGTTGGACTTTCATATCGGGTGTGTCCGCGTCCGCAAGAGTATTGCGAAATTCTTGATGGGGGAGCGGTCGTCGGTAGTGGTCTCCGGGCGGGGATGTGCAATAAGGCCATTGATCCGCCGCAATGGGGAGGTGCGGGCATCTGCAGCGCGTTGAGCTGTATCAGTGGCTATACTCTTGATACGACCGATCCGGCTGCCGCGACCTGTCGGCGCAACTTCTGTTTTGGCAGTGCTGGTCAGCATGTGGCTTGTAGCGATCTTGAGCAGCGTTCCTGCGCTGGGGGGCTGCAATGGGATCGCTGCGACTGCAGCAGGAATCCGTCGCAGATGATTGCCGGTCGCTGTGTTCCGAATATCACGGGTGTGCTCAACTACTGTGATAATGCCTGCTCGGTGGTCATCAATGGTAGCGAGGTGCTCTGGACCAGCTTTCAATATCTTGGGAATGGTGATTGTAGTATCCGCAGTAACCTCACCATTCCACCGGTTGCGCCACGGTTGGGTGCGAACACGGTGTATACGCGAGTCTATAATTGCCAAGGGCCCGTGCAGTTGAATGCGACGGTGAACGTCGACGGTCAGTCCACGGCGATGAGTGCGAGCTGTGATGGGTGTACATCGCAAAGAACATTTACCATTCAGCCATAAATATACTCCGGTATGCCAACCCCCGTGATTGTTGAAGATATTCTTTCCGGACCTGATCCGGTGGCCGAGAAGACCGATGCCATTCGGACCCTGTCGGGTTCTTCATCTGTGGTCACTCCCGCACCATCTGTCGCTGATGCGCATTCACCAGCTGCGGCGCACGGTTCGCATGGAGGGAGCAAGCAGTGGCTTATCGCAGCGATCGCGGTGTTGATTATTGGGGTGATCGTATTGATTATTGGAGTGTATGTTCTGTTTCATATTCAATGGAATAGCTCTGTGGTGTCGAGTCCGGTTGAAACAACGCTCCCGGTAGCTCCAAGCACATCGTCGAGCTCGCCATCGCCATCGACTGGCGCTGTGCCACCCGCTGCCCTTCCAGAAGCGAAACCCAGCGGTACGACCGAGCAGCCCGCGGCGACCCCGCCGAGCGCCGTTGCCCGGCCAAAGGACAGCGATCAAGACGGTCTCACGGATGAGGAGGAAAAAAAATACGGCACTGACCCAACAAATCCCGATACCGATGGGGACGGTTTGACGGATTATGATGAGGTGGTGGTCTTTGGCACCGACCCGAAGAACCCCGACACCGACGGTGATGGCTATACGGATGGCGATGAGGTTCGCAATGGGTATAATCCGAAAGGGCCCGGGAAGCTGCTCGATTTGGAAGCGGCGCTGAAAAATAAAACCCAGTAAATTGTTTTTAATCCACGGCATTCACCAGAGACCCTATGTTTGAAGATCAAAACGTTCCCCCGGCGTCTGTGCCACCACAACCACAGTCAACGGGCGCGAGCGCCCCTGCGCCTGTTGTTCCGATTCAACCGCCACCTCTCACGGCACCAGCAGGAGCGCCGTCACCGACCCCATTGCCTTCCTCTTTGCGACGACCAAATCCGCCGGCGAATCCATCATCGGGTGATATTGTTGGTCGCATGGTGGTGATGCCGGAAAATTTTTATGTTCCCCCCAAACGTCCAACGGTGCGCAGTCGGGCTGTCGTCACGCTCTCCATTGCACTGCTCGTTGGGGGAATTATGTGGGGCGTTGGGTTTTTTATTAGCCAGAGTATCGACATCCCCATTCCTTTTTTTCTCCCGAAACGAAAAACAGCCCCGGTGGCTCCGGTTGTCCCAGAATCACCAGTTCCGGTTCCTCCGGTTTCCGTCGCCCCCCAAACCGTTCCACCGGCAACCCCACCAGCCGACGGATCGACCCCAAAGACAGAACCGGGCACTCCTGTCTCGGGCGCGACCCCTCTGCTGACGCCATCGTCTGCAACGTCTCCGGGTACTGCGACGCCGTCCACCAGCCCCACCCCACCAACCAACGCCTCCGCAGCAACGCCGCAAGAACCGGCGACTCCGACAACCAAGGTGTCATCATCTGCTGATGCCGATCTCGATACCTTAACCGACGAAGAAGAGAAGCTGTACTTGACCGACCCCACGAATCCCGACACCGATGGCGATGGCTTTCAGGATGGCGCGGAAGTTCGTGGTCTGTTTGCTCCAAATGTTGCCGGCGGGGCACGGCTTGCGGGTTCCGGATCGGTGCAAACCTATACCAACCCGACCCTCGGATACACCGTCCTTGTGCCGACATCGTGGTTGGTGAAAGCGGTCGATGCGTCAGCGCAAGAGGTGTTGTTTACGTCGGGCACCGGAGAGTTTGTGAGTATCTTGCTCCAGCAGAATCCGGATGGACTTCCGATCCGTGCCTGGTACGCAAAACAAGTTTCCGATAGCGCAGCGGCAGACCTCAAGCCGGTTGAAACGTCAGGGAAGCTTGATGCCATGGAGACACCGGATGGGTTAACGAGCTATCTTGCCGTCGGGAAGTCGGTGTTCGTCGTGAGTTACAATATCGGCATCCGCACCGATGCGAACTTCTTCACCACGGTCGCGATGATGCGGAATAGCTTTACGCCGAAGAAGTGATGAGCACGGGTGTGGAAAGTGTCTGTGGTTGAATATCGCATCCTCACCAATGGTGGTACCGCCCTGCTGTCAAAGCGCGTTGCCGAGCGTCTTGCGCGCGCCGCGAACACAGCGCTTCGTCGTGCGAACTCCGATGGTGATCGAACGGTGTCACTCGTGATCGTGGGCCCGTTGCGGATGACAACGCTGGGGCGACGAATGGGTAAGAGCGCTCCGACGGATGTGCTTGCGTTTCCGATGGATCCGCCGATGTTGGGAGAAATTTTTCTCTGCCCGTCGGAAGTGCGCAAGCGCGCTGTCCTCTGGGGGCGCACCCCTGCACTCCATGCTCGTTACTTGTTTGTTCACGGCCTGCTTCATCTGTATGGGTATGATCACGAGGGTGAAACAGAAGCCCGTCGGATGGAGCGATTGGAGCGGAAGATTGTTGAATATGTTCTCTAGTTTTCGCGCTGCATTTCGCGGGCTCGCTCGCACCTGGATCACGCAACGGAATTTTCGTTTCGAGGTGATCGTTGGCGTGGTGACTATGGCGCTCGCGTTTTTTTTGAGGGTTTCGTATGGCGAGTGGCTTATCCTCATTGCCGTCATTACTGCCATGCTCGTGCTTGAGCTCATCAACACGACCGTCGAGTTTGTCGCTGATCTGCTTCGGCCGCGGCTGCACGACGCGGTGCGGGTGATGAAGGATGTGGCATCTGCTGCGGTACTCGTCGGGGCGTTTGGTGCCGCAGTGGTGGGTTTGATGGTGTTTTTGCCGCATGTGTTGAGGGTAATCGGTAATCAGTAACTGGTAATCGGTACCGAGAACGGTCACCGATCACGATCCACCACGTACTGATTACTGATTACCAGTTACCGATTACCTCACCCTCCACCTATACACATAGACAGTCGTATCGCTGAAACGGTATAATTGATTTCGTATGGCACGTCCGACAACGATTACCGGTATTGATTTGGGATCAAGCGCAACGCGCGTGGTCATGGCACAGCCCATGGTCGCGGCTAAGGGTCAAGCGACGACGATTCCGTTGCAGATTCTTTCTGCGGTTGAAGTTCCGTCTCAAGGAATTCAGAAAGGGGTGGTGACGAGCCTTGATGATGCCGTGTCATCGCTTTCCAACGCAACGGAGCGGGCAGAGCGTATGGCCGGTCGGAGCATTGAACATGCATACATTGGGATTACGGGCTTGCACGTGATTTCGCAGATTTCTCGGGGTGTCATTGCGGTCGCAAAGCCCGACGGGGAGATTGGCCAGGATGATGTCGCGCGCGTCATCGAAGCCGCGCAGACCGTCGCAACCCCTCCGAATTACGAAATTCTTCATGTGATCCCGCGGAGTTTTTCGGTCGATCAGCAATCGGGGGTCAAGGATCCGGTTGGGATGACCGGCATTCGTCTTGAAGTGGATGCGCATATTATTCAGGGCCTTTCATCGCATTTGCGCAATATCTCGAAGGTGGTATTTCGGACTGGAGTGGATATTGACGACATGGTGCTTTCAGTGCTGGCCGCATCCGAGAGCGTGCTCTCACGCCGACAGAAAGAACTCGGCGTTGCGCTGATGTCGATCGGGGGGATGACGACCGCCCTGGCAGTCTTTGAAGAAGGGGATCTGCTTGCCACGGTGGTGTTGCCGGTCGGAGGTGCGCATATCACCAACGATATTGCAATCGGCTTGCGCACCTCGATTGATTTGGCAGAGATTGTGAAGCGTGAGTATGGGGCGGCGAGCCCTGGGAAGGTGACGCGCAAAGACGAGGTATCGCTTTCAGAAATTGCGCCAACCGAGACGGGAGTTTTTTCTCGGCGGTACGTTGCCGAAATCATTGAAGCGCGACTCGAAGAGCTGTTTGAGCTCGCCGATAAGGAGTTGGTAAAAATTGATCGCAGCGGCACGTTGCCCGCAGGTATTGTGCTCACTGGCGGTGGATGTCAAATTCCGGGAATATCCGAGGTTGCGAAGAAAGTATTCCGACTGCCGGCGAATGTGGGAGAGAGCATGGATCTGCCGAGTGCCATTGAGAAGATTAAAGATCCCGGCATGAGTGCGGCGTTGGGACTGGCACTCTGGGGGTACCACGGTGAGCGACAAGAGAACGGGCAATGGACAGGAAAAGGATTTCCGAATGTCGGAAAATTGGGCTCAAAGATGTCGGGATGGGTGAAGGGGTGGTTTCGGTAGTCTTCGGGGTTGACGCGGAGAGGACGAAGAGGGTACGGTACGAGGACAGTCTTTTTTGATTTATTCGTTCTGGTATGGAGATAAAACCGACCATCGAAACATTTGCGAAAATTAAGGTCATTGGCGTGGGCGGATCAGGAGGCAGCGCCATTAACTGGATGATGAAATCAAAAATCCGTGGAGTGGATTTTTTGGCGGTCAATACGGATGCGCAGGCGCTTCATCATTCCTTGGCGCCCCATAAACTCCACATTGGCAAGACGACCACGCGGGGGTTAGGGGCTGGTATGGACCCCGAATTGGGGCGGAAAGCTGCCGAGGAGAGCCAGAACGAAATACGCGATGCGCTCAAAGGCAGTGACATGGTATTTTTGATGTGTGGATTGGGCGGCGGCACCGGAACCGGTGCAGCGCCGCTTATTGCGGATGTTTCTCGCGATATTGGAGCGCTCACCGTTGCGGTCGTGACCAAGCCATTCAGTTTTGAGGGTTCACAGCGTCGGGCGATTGCCGAGAAAGGACATAGCGAGTTGGCGGGCAAGGTGGATACGATTATCACCATCCCGAATGACCGTTTAATCTCGATTGTTGAAAAAAAGACGACGCTACTTGACGCGTTTTCGGTGGTCAACGAAGTGCTTCGGCAAGGGGTGGCGGGCATCAGCGAGATTATTACGGTGCCGGGACTTATTAACGTTGACTTTGCGGATGTCAAAGCAATCATGCGCGATGCGGGGAGCGCCTTAATGGGCATCGGTGCCGGAGAAGGAGAGAACCGGGCAATTGAGGCCGCGAAACAAGCGGTTTCTTCACCGCTGTTAGAGGTGTCGATTGAGGGTGCCAAAGGCGTGCTGTTCATTATTACGGGTGGGCCTGATCTGATGATGCACGAGGTCAATGATGCTGCAAAAATTATTACCGGAGAGGCCGACCCGAACGCGAAAGTAATTTTTGGCACGGTCATTAATGAGGCAATGAAGAACACCCTTCGCATCACGGTTATTGCAACCGGTTTTGGCGTTCAAGGCGAGCGGCCATCCCATGTGAGTGCGTTCTCACAACCACAGCGCCCGCAACCGGCAATGGGCAACGTCACACGCCCGGTGCGGCCAACGCCAGAACCGAGTATCACGAATACCGATGAAGCACTTCCGAAAAAGAGCAAGGAAGAAGAGGAGCTCGAGATCCCCGCCTTTATTCGAAAGAAAATGGGGTAGTTGGTGGTAGTAGGAGAGGTAGATTATGGATGAAGAGGTGAAAAAAGCCCTCGAAGAGCAGGGGAAGCTCATTAAGGAAATTCATCAGCAGACGACCGCGCTTCATCGCGCGCTGGTGTGGGGCAGAATTTGGGACGCTGCCCGTTTTGTGCTGTTCTTCATTGTGCCGATTATTCTGGGGTATCTCTACCTGTTCCCTCTCTATCAAAAATATACGAACAGCCTGAAGGCCTTGCAGCGCGGTGAAGAGAAGCCAGCCCAGTTCTTGCAAGAAATGCCGGCATTGTTTAAAGTATTGCTGCCACTCGCAGGGGTCGACTTTGCGGCCCTGGAACAACAGGCACGTAACCAAGGCAATCAATTATTACAACGAATCAAATAAGCCGTATCAATACCGAACCATATGAAACTATCGAATGTCGTCGTGGTTGGGGTACTGCTTGGAAGTATCGTGTTGGGGGGACTTTCGGGAGCACTCGTCAGCCGCAAACTTGAGCAATCATCGGGTGGAAAGACGCAAGGCGTCTCCAGTGTCGAAAGTGATTCGAGTTCCGAATACTCGAACGATTCCTCGGATAGCAAAGCAGCGCCCGCTTCCGAAGAGTCGTTAACCGTCGAGACGGTGAAGCGTGCCTCTCCTGCCGTGGTTTCGATTGTCATTACCAAAGATTTTGTTACGCGTCGTCAGATGATGGACGGGTCTCCGTTCGACGACTTCTTTAACTTTAGTTTTCCGTTTGGGACGAGCCCCTTTCCAGTGACGCCGACGCCGCGCTCCGACGTTCAAAATCCACCCCAACCACAACGACAGGAAATTGGGGGCGGGACTGGATTTCTCATCAGCAGTGATGGCTTGATTCTGACGAACAAGCATGTGGTGAGCGACGAAGAAGCCCAGTACACCGTGATTACGAATGATGGCAAGGAACACGCCGCCACCGTGGTCGGGCGAGATCCAACCAACGACCTCGCCGTGGTCAAAATTGAAGGACATGAGTATGCCACGCTCACCCTCGGCGATTCAAATGGGCTGGTCATTGGTCAAACGGTGATTGCGATTGGCAATTCGCTTTCCCAGTATCGGAATACGGTGACGAAAGGTGTGGTCTCTGGCATCGGCAGGCGCGTGGTTGCTGGGGACGCGACGGGTTCATCCGAGGTGATTGAGGAGGCCATTCAGACCGATGCGGCGATTAACCCGGGCAACTCTGGCGGGCCGTTGCTTGATCTCAAGGGTCACGTCATTGGGATTAACTCGGCAGTGAACCAAGGTGGTCAGCTTATCGGTTTTGCCATTCCATCAAATACCGCCCAACCTGTGGTGGAGAGTGTGAAGAAAAATGGACGTATTGTCCGGCCGTGGCTCGGGGTGCGGTATGTCATCCTCAATGCACGCATTGCAAAAGAGAATAATTTCCCCGTGTCGAAGGGCGCCTTAGTCCTCCGCGGTGAGCAGCGTACCGATGTACCCGTGATTCCGGGCTCTCCCGCCGATAAAGCGGGGGTTCAAGAGAACGACATCATTGTTTCGGTGAATGGTACCTCGATTGATGATAACCATACACTTGCGCGCGAAGTGCAGAAATATCAGCCGGGTGATACCATTGAGCTCAAGGTGTTGCGTAAAGGCAGCGACAAAATCCTCAAAGTAAAACTCGAAGAATTTAAGCAATAGACCATGGACGAGCTCGTAAAGAAATTTGATGACCTCCTTCAGCGTGTCGACACGCTGGGGAGGTATCTTTGACCTCGACGGGAAGCGCGTGATGGTCGAGAAACTCGAGGCGGACATGACCGCCTCGGGATTTTGGGATGACCGTGAACGCGCAGTGGCCGCCGGCAAGCGGGTTGCCGAAATGAAAGGCGACATTGAACGAATCGAAACGGCCCGTACTGATATTCTCGACGCAAAAGAGTTATCAGTGATGGATGCCGACGACCCGGCGCATGCGCTCAAAACCCAACTCGTTTTAAAATACGACGAGCTTGAGAAAACACTGCGCACCCTTGAGCTTGCGTTATTATTAGACGGCTCGTACGACGATCGCAGTGCCATCCTCTCCATTCATGCTGGTTCCGGCGGCACGGAAGCGATGGATTGGGCTGGAATGTTGTTGCGGATGATCCTTCGGTATTGCGAACGAAAAGGATGGCAGGCAAGAATTGTTGATGAATCGCGCGGAGAGGTGGCGGGGTTTAAAAGCGCCACGATTGCGGTTGAGGGTCGCTTTGCGTATGGGTGGCTCAAGAGCGAAGCAGGGGTGCATCGTCTTGTGCGCATATCGCCATTTGATGCCGAGAAGATGCGGCACACCTCGTTTGCATTAGTGGAAGTACTACCAGAGCTCGATGATGTTCAGGAGGTTGAGATTCGTCCGGAAGATTTGCGCGTGGATACCTATCTTTCATCGGGCCACGGCGGGCAGTCAGTGCAGACCACCTACTCGGCGGTGCGGATTGTCCACCTTCCCACGAACATTATCGTCACCTGTCAGAACGAGCGATCGCAGCTGCAGAATCGCGAGACGGCGATGAAAATTCTCCGCGGCAAACTGTTGGCAAGAAAGCTTGCTGAAAAGGAGGCGGAACGCGATCGCGTCCGTGGGGCGGTGCTCTCACCGGAGTGGGGCAATCAAATCCGTTCGTATGTGCTCCAGCCCTACAAGCTCGTCAAGGACCATCGTACGAAATATGAAACGGTTGAACCCGATCGCGTGCTTGAAGGCGATCTCGATGATTTTGCCGAAGCGTTTTTGCGGTGGCAACACGATCGCAGTAGGAATTGAGAATTTGGAATATAGAATTTAGGGCTTGCATGATGAATGATGTCGCGCTCTCAAACCGTCCTATATTCTAAATTCTAGATCCTAGATTCTTTCCCCCGTATGACCATTGCCGTGATTGGTGCCGGGTACGTCGGCCTTCCGTCTGCCGCAGTGTTTGCAAAACTCGGACACACCGTGTGGCTGCTTCGTCGTGACGAAAAAAAGATGGAGGAACTTCGGCAAGGGATCCTGCCGTTTTATGAGCCGGGGCTTCCGGAGCTCGTGCAGGAAGGTGTTGCGGCCGGTCGATTGCATTTTACCACCGACTATCGTGTTGCGATTCCCGATGCGGAGATTATTTTTATTTGCGTTGGCACGCCGCCGCTTCCCAGTGGCGAGGCAGATCTCTCGCAAGTGTTTACTGCGGCAGGTCAGATCGCGAAACAGTTGAAACACTACGCCGTGATTGTTGACAAGAGCACCGTGCCGGTCGGGACGGCCGAAAAAGTACGGAAAGTTATTGAAGAAGTCAGTGGCGAATTTGACGTTGCATCGTGTCCAGAATTTCTTCGCGAGGGTGTAGCGGTTGGCGACGCGTTCAATCCTGATCGCATTGTGATCGGTGCGGATACCCAACGCGCACGCGCCCAACTCCTGAAGGTTCATGATGGACTTCCCGGCGAGCGTGTGGTGACCGACATTCGGACGGCCGAGATGATCAAGTATGCAAGCAATGCTTTTCTTGCAACGAAAATCTCATTCATGAACGAGATCGCGAATCTCTGTGACGGGGTGGGTGCGAATGTCGACGACGTTGCCCGAGGCATGGGCCATGATAAACGCATTGGTTCGGCCTTCTTGAAAGCTGGGATCGGGTATGGCGGCAGCTGTTTTCCAAAGGATACAAAGGCGCTTCGTTCAATCGCGCTCGACCATCACTACGATTTTAAGTTGCTCAAAGCGGTGATCGAGGTCAACGCTGAACAGCGCAAGCGATTTTTTGAAAAGATCAAAACAACACTTGGTGAGCTTCGCGGCAAACGGATCGCGGTCTTGGGGCTTGCATTTAAAAATAACACTGATGACGTTCGGGAATCTGCGGCGCTTGATGTGGTTCGGTGGCTCTTGGAGGCTGGTGCGGCGGTTGTTGCATACGATCCGAAAGCAGATGTGAGCGCCAAGCGGGTACTGCCCCAGCTGGTCACCACTGCCTCTGCGGCAGAAGCGCTCACCACCGCAGATACGGCAATCATTCTCACTGAATGGGAAGAATTCCGCGACCTTCCTTGGGTAGAACTTAAAACAGGGATGCGTAGTGCCATTGTTTTTGATGGTCGAAATTTATTAGACCCTCAAATAATGCGTGCAGCCGGGTTCCAGTATCACTCGGTGGGGCGAGCGTAGAAATTTTTCCTTGACTGACTTTATTAGCTGCGATACGATCCAAGTCTCTTTGACAGTACACAACAACGATTCGTTATCTCTTGGGTCGGGAGGCTTTTAATGACTGATGAAGTAAGATTTCTCTCCCCAGCGGAGCAAGCTCCAGCGAAGTTCACGTGTGCCATCTGTCAGCAGGACGTTCCTATGGCGTGGCTCGACTGCGATGGCTCCCACAATTGCTGCACGCTCGCGAACCCCGAAGGTTCTGCTGGCGTCGTCCATAGCGTGTGGCATACCGCTCCAGAGGGCGGAAGCAAAAGGAGTATGAAGATCGAGCCGATTCCACAAGGGCTCCCGCTCGGGTTTCATCATAGCCCAAGCCAACTCTGTGAGATCGCGCAGAAGCAATTGGTGCACTCGCACGGACAGGACTGGTTCGCTGCCTGCCGCGCTTGCACTGGGATGTTTCCAGTCCTGTATCCGTGCCCCGAACAGTCGTTGGATCGTGGCGTGACGGTATTTCTGCGAGGCCTTGTCATGCTCGAGATCGAGCGGACTGTGTGCCTCTTGCAGGATCAACTGGCGAGGCATAGCGATGAGCGCTCGCGGCTCACGTCTCGCCTGGGCGAGGTAGATCAGATGAGCCTTGCAGTCGTTGCGGCGATATCTCGTCTTGTCAAAGAATTGTGTCCGTCGGTCGGCGAAGGTTTGCAACCCTGAAGGAGGTTGTTCAATCTGCCGTCCTCATCGATGAGAAGGTCGAAGCCTTCTGTCGTCTAGCACGAGAGGGGAATGCTCGCCGACAGCGAAACTACGAACGCCGGTGCAGTGTTTTCATCGTGGGTCGTTTCGCCTATCGGATAGACCCCGAACCGGAGCCCAAATACCAGGGCGAGTCATGGTATACGGATGGGGTAAAAATCCTCAATGCCTTGAAGGGCGAACTCGACGTCTTGAGCGGCGAGGACGTGCCGCATTGGGGCAGCGAGGAAGCGCGGCAGATAAGCCGTGAGGTTGTCTCGACGATCGTGGCAAGTCAGAGCGGCCGTCTCTTTCCGCTGTAGCCACTTTCTGTGGGCGGAAGTATGCTCGCGTTTTTGCGCCAGCGTCTTTCGCCTCATTTTTTTATAACTGTAAAAGCTCGACTGTCCTTTGCGCTTCGTTGGTAATGCGCTACAATCGAGCAGGATATGAAAAAGCATGCCATTCTTGTTTCCGGATCGCTTGCCTACGACCGCATCATGAATTATGGTGGGGTATTTTCTGATCATATCTTGCCCGAAAAAGTGCATACGCTTTCGGTGAGTTTTATGGTCGATACACTCGTTGAACATTTCGGCGGCACGGCCGGAAATATTGCATACTCGTTGGCACTCCTCGGAGATACGCCCGTGGTGCTGGGAAGCGTTGGTGGAGATTTTGATCGCTATAAAAAACATTGCACTGATCACGGCATGGAGACGCGAGGGATTCAGATCGTTGATGCCGACCACACCGCGAGTGCCTGGATCATGACTGACCGGCGCGATAATCAAATCACGGCGTTTCATCCGGGCGCATTAGTGAAACCGAGTATGATGGGGCAAGGGGAAGGTATCAGGGGGTTATTGAAGGGTGTTGGGTTTGTGATTGTGGCGGCGGGGAATCATGATGATATGCGTCGGCTCCCAGCGCTCGCAAAGAGGAAAGGTATCCCGTATGCGTACGATCCCGGTCAGATGCTACCAATGCTTTCGAAGCGCGACCTCGTTGCCGGCCTGACAGGCGCTCATTCTGTGTTTGTCAATGACTACGAATTGGCCCTGCTCCTGAAAAAAACCGGCTTGAGTATGGCCGCGCTTCGTGGTAAAGTAGGCGCACTTGTCACGACCCTTGGCGCTCGTGGATCGCGGATTGAGACGGGGCAGAAGACCTATCGAATTCCTGCGGCAAAACCAAAAGCGGTTGCTGATCCCACCGGAGCCGGGGATGCCTATCGCGCCGGATTCATTCATGGCGTATTGGCGGGTTGGGACTGGCCGACCATTGGAAGATTTGCGGGTCTGATTTCGGTCTATACCGTTGAGCAGCTCGGCACGCAGACGCATCGGTTCGCATGGAAGGAATTAAGAGCGAGGTACAGGAAAAACTTTAGCAGAAATCTTCCGTAGTAATCGCGATACCAATCACGCATCGCTTCGATATTCGCATCATTCGTATATTTGCATCGTGTATGGATTTCGATATTAAATCTCCTCGTCTTGCTGCAGAAGGCAAAGAACGCATTGATTGGGCAATGCGGGATATGCCCGTGCTTCAAAAGATTCGTGAGCGGTTTGAAAAAGAAAAGCCGCTTCAGGGCGTGCGGTTGGCCGCGTGTCTGCATGTCACGAGCGAGACTGCGAACCTCATGATCGTGCTGCAGGCTGCCGGAGCTGATGTGGTGCTGTGTCCATCGAACCCACTATCAACACAAGACGATGTTGCTGCGGGGCTCGTCAAATTTTGGAAGATGCCGGTGTTTGCAATGCACGGAGAAGACCGGAAAACATATTATCGGCATCTTGTGGCAGCGCTTGCAACAAAGCCGCAGATCACGCTTGATGATGGCGCTGATCTCGTGACGATGCTCCATACGACAAAGAAGGGGCTCACGAAGCACGTGTGGGCCAGCATGGAAGAAACCAAAACGGGCGTCATTCGCTTGAAGGCGCTTGAGGCATCGAAGAAACTAAAAATCCCCGTCATCGCCGTTAATGATGCGCAGACAAAATATCTGTTTGATAATCGCTATGGCACTGGACAATCCACCGTTGATGGAATTATTCGGGCTACCGATGCGTTGCTTGCCGGAAAAACATTTGTGGTCGCGGGCTATGGTTGGTGTGGTCGAGGGGTGGCCATGCGCGCGCGCGGCATGGGGGCACATGTGATCGTGACCGAGGTTGATGCGGTGCGAGCGCTTGAGGCGGTGATGGATGGCTTTCCGGTATTGCCCATTGCCGAGGCATTGAAGAAAGCGCAGATTGCCGTCACCATTACCGGCAATCGCGATGTCATTCGAAAAGAACACATCGCGCATATGCCGGATGGGTTGGTGCTCGCCAATTCCGGACACTTTAATGTTGAGATTGATCTTGATGCGCTCAAGAGCGCCGCAAAGGAAGTGACGCGCGTCCGCGAGCATGTCGAAGAGTATCGGCTCAAGGATGGCCGACGGATTATGGTGCTCGGCGAGGGCCGGCTGGTGAACCTTGCCTGTGCACATGGCCACCCGGCAAGTGTGATGGATATGAGTTTTGCGACGCAAGCGCTCTCGGCCGAATATGTTGCCAAAGAGAAAGGGAACCTTGCCGTGAAGGTTCATGATGTGCCCCATGCGATTGAGGAATGGATCGCCACAACGAAGCTCGCAAGTCTTGGGTTTAGCATTGATCGCCTGACCCTGCGACAGAAGAAGTACCTTCTTGATTGGCGTGAAGGTACGTAGTGATAATACAAAATACAGAAATCTCAAATCCAAAACAATATTGAGAATTCATAAATTTTAAAATTTCAAATTGTTTTGGATTTTACACGATTTTGTATTCTGTATTTCTCCACATGCTTATTTTGGATGGTGAAAAAGTTGCTGCTGTTCGCCTCAAAAAACTGAAGGCGGTGGTTGCGCGTGTGAAGCGGCCGCCGCATCTTGCCATTGTGCTTGCTGGCACGAATGAGGGCAGTGAGGCGTATGTGCGCCAAAAGCAACGGGTTGGGAAGCAGGTTGGCATCGCGGTTTCATTGCATCGTGATCCGCATCCAACAACAGAACGGATCGCCCGACTCGTTCGGAGGCTTGGACGCGATCAGGCCGTCGACGGTATCATTGTTCAATTGCCCTTACCAAAAGGAATTGCGACGGATGAGATCTTACTCGACGTAGCCAAAGCCAAGGACGTGGACGGTCTGGTGCCGGGGTCGCCGTTTATCCCGCCCACACCTGCTGGCATTCTTGCGCTGTTGGATGGGTATCGCATTCCGGTCGCTGGGAAGCATGTTGTCCTCTGGGGTCGCGGTGAGCTTGTCGGCAAGCCGCTTGGCATGTTGTTGATGGAACGCGGAGCATGGGTGACCTTTATCCATCGGGATACGCCGAATCCAGAACAGGTGAGTCGGAAGGGTGATATTCTGGTATCGGCCACTGGTGTTACTCGCCTTATCCGCGCATCCATGATAAAGAAAGGCGCAGTGGTTATTGATGTCGGTTGGGGACGGGAGGCGGGGCGGATTGTTGGCGAGGTTGATTTTGGTCCTGTTTCAAAGAAAGCAGATGCAATGAGCCCGGTACCCGGCGGCGTTGGCCCGATGACCGTGGTAATGCTAATAGAGAATGTGGTGTATGCTGCACGGCGTTAAAATGAAAGAACTGATTACCCACGCGGATGATCGCGGGTTTTTTCGCGAGGTGTTTCGCACTGATTGGGGCATGGGCGAGGCCGCACAAACATCCGTGACGCTTACATTTCCGGGGGTGGTTAAGGCCTTCCACTATCACAAGCTACAGACGGATATTTGGTATGTGGCGCAGGGCCAGGCGCGGGTGGTGCTCCATGATTTGCGCGATGATTCACCGACGAAAGGACAAACACAAACAATCGTTTGTGGCCAGCACGCACCAATGCTCATTTGCATCCCGCCCATGGTTGCGCATGGCTATCAAGTATTGGGCAGCGACCCGGTGACGCTGTTTTATCACACCTCATTGACCTACGACGCCAAGAACCCAGACGAGTATCGTATTTCCTTCGATGACGCAAGCATTGGATTTGATTGGAGCATTAAGAATCGGTAAGGACGATCATGCGTATCCTCATCTTCGGTGCGGAAGGAGCGCTCGCAGGGCAGCTTGAATCTGTTTTTCGTTCCGACGACGTGATCTCGCTTCGACACGCCGATTGCGACATCACCAATGCGGACGACGTGATGCGTGTTGTTCGGAACCATCGCCCGACGCATCTTTTCAATGCTGCAGCGTATAATGATGTCGATACTGCGGAAGCGGACGATGCCACTGCGATCGCAGTCAACGCAACTGCGGTTGCCCATCTCGCGAGCGCAGCTGCGGCAGCGGGCGCAGTGATGATCCACTACAGTACCGACTATGTGTTTGACGGAACGGTTCATCATGGATATCGTGAATCTGACGTGCCGCATCCGATCAATGCGTACGGTCGCTCAAAGCTTTTAGGAGAAATGGCCGTGCAGTCTGTGGCGCGCGAAATAGAGGGTTTTCGCTGGTATTGCATCCGCACATCGAAACTTTTTGGACCAACCGGCAGCAGTAAAGGTGCTAAGAAGAGTTTTGTTGATCTCATGCTTGCACGTGCCGACGCGAAGGCTCCCATCGAGGTCCTTGATACCGATATGAGCGCGCCAACCTACACAGTCGATCTTGCTGAAGCAACCCGTCGATGCGTCGATGCTTCATGGTTTCCTGGCATCTACCATCTGACGAACAGTAGCGCATGCACGCGATATGGGTTTGCCCAAGAGATCTTTCGACAGTGGCAAACGTTGACTGGTAAAACGCCGCCGATGCTAACCCCGGTCACCTCGCTCCAGCGGATCGCAGCACGGCCGAATTTTTCGATCCTGCTCAATACCAAAGCGCCCCCGTTAAGAAGCTGGCAAGAGGCGCTTCGTGCATATCTTCAGGACCTATGAATATACTCGTCACTGGAGGGGCTGGTTTTATCGGATCGCATCTTGTTGATGCGCTCATTGTACATCGCCACCGCGTCACGATCCTTGATGATCTCCGTACGGGGAAGCGTTCATTCGTAAACCGATCAGCGCGGTTTATCAAGGGTGATGTGTGCGATCAGGGCATGACGCGGCGAGTCTTTACCCGGGAGAAGCCCGAGGTTGTGTTTCATCTTGCGGCACACATCGATCTTCGCAAATCCGTGGCCGATCCCGTCTATGACGCCCAAGAGAATATTCTTGGTTCACTGACAGTACTCGAGCAGTGTCGTCGGGTCGGGACAAAGAAGTTTATTTTTTCCTCGACCGGCGGCGCTATCTATGGTGACACTCGTCGAATCCCAACGCCGGAACAACAGACGCCGAAGCCCCGCTCACCGTACGGCATTAATAAGCGCGCGATTGAGCAGTATCTTGACTATTATCGGGAGGTGCATGGGATACCCTCCGTGACGTTGCGGTATAGTAATGTCTATGGTCCGCGTCAAAATCCTGATGGCGAAGCAGGTGTGGTGGCAATTTTCGCAAAAAAAATATTCAATCGTCAGTCCATCACCATCAACGGCGATGGCCGTCAGACACGAGACTACGTTTTTGTTGAGGATGTGGTCCGAGCGAATATATTGGCCATGGATCGCGATATATCTGGCGTATTCAACATTGGCACGGGCAAAGAGGTGACGGTCAACGCTCTTCTTCGGCAGATGGAGCGCTGCGTTCATGGTACAACGCGTTTCACCCATGGACCGGCAAAGTTAGGGGAGCAGCGTCGGAGTGCGCTTAATTCGGCGCGCGCATCGCGGGTGCTTGGTTGGAAACCTCAAGTGCATCTTGAGGAGGGGCTCAAGAAAACCCTCTCATGGTTCCAGTCAAACGCATGAATCAAATCGATTACGTTGTTATCGGCGGTGGTATCATCGGAAGTTCGATTGCACGCGCGTTGGCGCTGCGTGGTGCAGGGACGGTGATCGTGATCGAGAAAGAGTCGACTTTGGGCGAGCATGCATCTGGTCGTAACAGTGGCGTGCTGCACTCCGGTATTAACCAAAAACCCGGAACACTGAAAGCGCGGATGGCAGTTCAAGGCAATACCCGCGCGCGAGAATTCTGCAGGCAACGCCATGTCCCGATGCTCGAGTGCGGCACGATTGTTGTGGCGCGCGACAGCCGTGAGCGTCGAGTGTTGGAGACGGTGCAGGCGATGGGTGTTGCGGCTGGCGTGGACGATCTCACGATCATTGATCGGGTTGAACTCGAGCGCCGTGAACCGGCAGTTGTGGGTGAGTCCGCGCTGTTTTCTCCCACTGGTGCTGTTGTTGACAGCGTCGCATTTTTAAATGCGGTCGCAGATGACGCCAAGGCCCATGGCGCTCACTTCGTCATGGGCGCGCATGTCAATGAGGTTCACCATGGTGTGGTAGTGACCACCGCGGGAGACTATCGCGCGGATCACATCATTAACGCCGCTGGACTCTGGGCAGACACGATCGCACACATGATGGGCGCTGCGTTGCAGTATACGATCATTCCGTTTCGGGGCGAATACATGGAGGTGAAAAATCTCGATGTCCGTTCCATGGTTTACCAGGTTCCGGACCTCCGCTATCCGTTTCTTGGGGTGCATTTTACCCGCACCGTTGATGGCCGGGTGCTCGCTGGGCCGTCCGCAACGATTTCGTTTGGTCGAGAATCGTACCGGAAGCAGGTTCATGCGCGCGACGCGCTTTCCATGGCAGCAACCTCAAATTTTTGGCGGCTCGTTCTTAGCTCGGAGTTTCTGAAACTTGCCGCGCATAACGCGAAACTATCGTTCTCGAGTCGCGCATTTCTGGCAGAGATCCAGACACTCGCGCCGACCGTCACAGCTGCGGATATTATTCCCTATCGTTCCGGTATTCGCGCGCAGATGGTTGATCGGCAGGGGAGAATGGTAAATGATATGGTGGTTGAGTTCCTTCCGAACTCGACACAAATTTTAAATGCAGTTTCTCCCGGGATGACTGCAGCGCTCGCATTTGCTGAGTACGTCGTCAATCGAATCCAATCTTATATTTAGGTGTTTGATCTCTACACACGGGCGCATTGACAGCGTGTCCGAAATTGTATATTTTCAGTAGTCACTCCTGTTTGCGAGTAGACGTGCATTATTGAAAACAAAAGGCGATGGGAAGATAGTATGAGAGACTCAAGTGATTTTCGAGGACTCGTCCTGGACGCGATGAAAGCCGCTTTCGACGTATATGAACGTCTCGGTCTCGATGGTCTCGCTGAGGTTCACGTGAATGAGTTTGGTGATACTGCCTTGCGGATTGATCTCGAATGTGAAGAGGCAGTGATTGAGGTGCTTCGTGCGGCCTCTGTCGGAGTCCGAGTGATTTCGGAAGAACACGGCGTCGTTGACATCGGGGCTCCTAAGTATATGGGCTTTCTCGATGGACTTGACGGTTCTGCCTCCTACAAGATTTCTCGAGGCAGCGGACGGTACGGGACGATGTTGGGGATCTTCGAGGGTCTCGATCCGTACTATAGGGACTATCTTGCCTGCGGTGTGATGGAGCACGCGACCGGTCGGTTGTATCTCGCAACGCGAGGCGAAGGTGCGTGGCTCATCTGCGGAGACGCGTCCACTCGGCTGCATGCGTCAGTTCGTACGACGTTGGCCCATGGGGCGCGGATTTACATTGACGAAATACCCTCTATCGCGCCGGAGCTCTCCGGGCTATTCTCCGGGCCACTTGCCGATTTTCTTCCAACGAGGCTGATGGCGTCCGAGGCCCACTATGTGGATGTTGCTTGCGGGGCTTCGGACGCAGCGATCGAGTTCACCCGTAAAGGGAACCTCGAGATCGCGGTTGCCTATGGTCTTGTCCATGAGTCAGGCGGTGTCGTTCTCGACGCCAGCGGCAACGACATTGGCGGCCATCGCTACCTCACTTTCGGTCAGAAGAGCCACGTGCCGGTCATCACCGCTGGAACCCGCGAGCTGGCGGAGCAACTGATTCGGAGGATAGAGGAATAAGGATGGTTTCATCTCATTGGCAACGCTTTGCGCGTTGCGTCCTCGACGGTCTGGCCCACCGTCGTTTTTTTATTGTGCAGAGAGTCGGGTTCAATAGTAATAAAAAACGATCCAACTGCGATGACTCCGGGCCTTCTCATCACGTCTTTACTGAAGAGCTTCACCGTGGTACGCTCATTTCTCGAGTTCGTCTCTCGGAAAACACCAATGCGTATCATGCTTGTGGGCCTTGGCTCCATTGGTCAACGGCATTTCAACAATATTCGGGCGCTTCTCCCTCAAAGCGTTGTGGCCGTGCTTTCGTCTCACCACAGCGGTGCCGGAGCGGATATGCTTGGTGTTGTGCAAGGGTTCGATGCTCTTGAGTCCGCACTCGCATGGAAGCCAGACGCAACAATCATCGCAAACCCCGCACCGCTTCACATCAAAACCGCGCACGCGTTTGCGGGGATTGGTAGTCACCTTTTTATTGAAAAACCACTCTCGATTGATCTCGCTGGTGTTGATGATCTCATGGCGGCGTGTACTGGAAAAGAGCGCGTGCTCATGGTTGGGTACATGTTGCGTTTTTCGGATCCAATCATTCGCATGAAAGATGCCATCGTCGCTGGTCGTATTGGTGCGGTACTCTCGGTCAACGTATCCGTTGGGCAGAATCTGTTGACATGGCGCCCAGGACGTGACTATAAAGAAACGGTGAGCGCGCACGCCGACCGTGGGGGAGGAGTACTTTTGGAATTGAGTCACGAGTTCGATGCCGTACGCTGGCTAGCTGGTGAGGTGCGGACGGTCTTTGCACAGGCGGCGACGGTGAGCGATCTTGATATTGATGTTGAGGATACTGCAGATATGCTCCTCACCTTTGCCTCTGGGGCATTCGGAAGCATTCATCTTGATATGCTTGATTGGGCCGGGCATCGACGGTATCGGATTATCGGAACGCATGGCACCCTTGAGTGGCAGAGCGCCGAAGGCGATCGCGTTCGCCTCTTCACAAAAGAAGATCCTGCGGGTATTGATCTGCGTCCGTCCTCACCCCTGGATCGCAATGCGATGTACTGCGCAGAGCTTGAACATTTTTTTGAGTGCATTCAGCATCACCATGAACCGTTGATTTCTGGCGAAGATGGGAAACGAGCGCTTGAGCTTGTGCTTGCCGCAAAACAATCAGCACAATCTGGATGTTCTGTGACGGTGTAACTATGGAAATAAAACCATTCATCCTTGGTGCCATCTTTGCTCGCGGCGGTTCGAAGGGCTTGCCGGGGAAGAACATTCGCTTGCTTGCAGGCAGGCCACTCATTGCATACTCGATCGAGGTTGGTCGAGCCATGCCGCTCATTGACGAACTCATCGTTTCCACTGACTCGCAAGAGATTGCCGATGTGGCTCGTCATGCAGGTGCGCATATTCCATTTCTTCGTCCTGCGGAATTCGCTGCCGATACAACGCCCGAGATTCTCGCATGGAAGCATGCGATTACCGAGATGGGGCGACTTCGGGGCCGACCAGTCGATGTGCTTGTGAGCATTCCAACGACTTCCCCACTGCGGCAGGTGGTTGATGTCCAAGCGTGTCTTGATCTTCTTCTGAAAAGCGATGCAGATGTTGTCATTACGGTGACGACAGCCCATCGAAGCCCGTATTTTAATATGGTCACGGTTGATGCAGATGAGAATGCTCGGCTTGTTATTCCACCGACGACCTTTCTCACCCATCGCCAAGCTGCGCCGATGGTGTACGATATGACGACCGTTGCATATGCTGCCCGGGCGCCGTATATCCTCTCCGCATCATCAATCATGCAAGGAAGAGTAAAGGCAGTCGTGGTTCCGATCGAACGGGCCATCGATATTGATACAGCACTTGATTGCGAGATTGCCGAATATTTCATACAGAAACGTTCTCGAGGGTTATGAAGAGCATTCGTGAACTCATTGACCTCAACGGCCGTGTTGCAGTGATTACCGGAGCTGTTGGCCATATCGGATCTGCCTTTGCAGAGGCTTTTGCAGAACTCCACGCATCGGTCGTGTTGCTTGATCGTAACGAAGCACGTCTAGGGACATGTGCGCAATCCCTTCGTGGACAGTACGGCACTGAGACATTGGCGTTCCCTGTTGACCTTGAAGATGAACAGAAGACGCGGCAAATCCCTCGCGTCGTTTTGGAAAAATTTGGCCGTATCGATATTCTTGTTCATTGCGCGGCGCTTGTTGGCACATCGGACCTCGAAGGATGGGCGGTTCCATTTTCCGAGCAGCGATCGGATACCTGGAGACGAGCACTTGAGGTCAACCTTACAGCGGCTTTTATTTTAACCCAAGCGGCCGCTCCTGCCCTGAAGGAATCTGGGCACGGCTCTGTGATCACGATGGGGTCGATTTACGGCATGGTTGGGCCGGATATGGGCCTGTACGGAGGAACTACACTCGGCAACCCGGCAGCCTATAATGCGAGTAAGGGAGGCATCCTACAGCTCACGCGCTATCTTGCAACGGTGCTTGCTCCCGATATCCGAGTGAACTGTATCAGTCCGGGTGGGGTTGAACGCGGGCAGACGGATCCGTTCCTTTCCCGGTATATTGCGCGCACGCCTCTGAAACGGATGGCCAAGGAGGAAGACCTGAAAGGTGCGGCCGTCTATCTTGCCTCTGACCTTTCGAGTTACGTCACCGGCCAGAACATTGTGGTTGATGGCGGCTGGACCGCCTGGTAAAGGACTATGAAAGTGCTTTTTCTTGCAAAGGAGAAACCGTTTGCCCGTGAGGCCGCGGAGTTGCTTCGACTTCATATGAGTGGGGCTGACATCTTTTTTGGTGGGCTGGCAGACCCCTTCCCACCATCAGCGCTTGAACAGCATTATGATTACGTGATTTCATATATTTCCCCGTGGATCGTGCCGCAACAAGTCTTGGAGCACGCACGGATTGCCGCGATCAATTTTCATCCTGGACCACCGGAATACCCAGGGATTGGCTGCACGAATTTCGCGCTCTACAATGGCGCACAATTATTCGGCGTCACGGTTCACCATATGAAAGCACAGGTTGATTCCGGAGCGATTATTATGGTCGACCGCTTTCCTATTTTGCCCCACGACACCGTCTTCTCTTTAAGCCAACGCTGCTATGCCTCGATTGCGATGGTTTTCGCAAGGCTCTTTCCAATCTTACTCGCTGGCCAATCACTGCCGCAAAGCACCGAGCAATGGACGCGATCTCCCTACACGAGGCGAGAGCTTGACGCATTGTGTCGCATCACCAAAGATATGTCGGATGAAGAAGTACGGCGTCGTATCCGTGCAACGCGCTACCCCGGCATGCCGGGCGCGTATATCGAAATCGCCGGTGAACAGTTCCATCTATGAAGACGTTCATCATTGCCGAAGCGGGCGTCAATCATAACGGGAAGCTCGACATTGCATTGGCCTTGGTTGATGCCGCAAAAGAGGCCGGAGCTGATGCGGTAAAATTTCAGACATTTACTGCATCAGCGGTGGTGACGCGCACCGCTGCGACGGCAGTGTATCAGGCTGCGAATACCGGCAGTACGGAGAGTCAGTTTGAGTTATTGCATCGCCTGGAGCTCCCCCATGCTTTCTACCCAGAGATTCAAGCGCGGTGCAAGGAGCGCGATATCCTTTTTCTCTCGACACCATTTTCAATTGCCGATGCAGATTTTTTGGAGGGTATCGGAGTTGCGGCCTATAAAATTCCTTCCGGGGAGATCACAAACCTCCCGTTTCTTCGTCACGTGGCAAAGAAAGGCAAACGGATGATCGTCTCGACCGGTATGGCAGATCTCGAGGAGACATGGCGTGCCGTGTCGGTCATTCGGCACGTAGGTAATATGGATATTATCCTCCTCCACAGCACCTCGAACTATCCGCCAAGCCTCGGGAGTCTGAATCTGCATGCGCTCGCGACACTCAAACATGAGTTCGCTCCACTGTCGATCCCGGTCGGATACTCGGATAATGGGAGTGAGGGCTTTATTGCGGATGTGATTGCGGTGGCACTTGGTGCATGTATGGTCGAAAAGCACTTCACGCTCGATCGGGCCATGGAGGGCCCTGATCATCGCGCATCGGCCTCTCCAGTGATGTTTCGGGAGATGGTCCGCGCCATTCGTGATACAGAGACCATACTCGGAAGTGGCATCAAGCGCTGCACGCCCGAAGAAGAGTCGATCAGAGACCTCGTGCGTAAGAGTATTGTTGCATCCCGATCAATCGCGGCGGGAGAACTTTTCTCGGAGGCAAACCTCACGACAAAACGACCGGGTACCGGTGTGAGTCCAATGCATTGGGATGATATTGTGGGGCGACCTGCGAAACGCCTTTTTCACGAGGATGAACTCATTGAGCTATGAAGCGTCGCATTGGCGTTATCACGGTAGCGCGATCGGATTACGGTCTCTATCGTCCTATTCTGAAACGGATTGCAACGGATTCGCAGTTGGCATTGATGCTCTATGTGAGCGGAGCGCATTTTGCCGATACATTTGGCACGACGGTCACCGAGATCGAAGCGGACGGGTTTCCCATTGTTGCCCGTGTTCCCATGATCTCGCCGGCCGATCGCCCGGCAGATATTGCACGGACCATGGGTGAGGGGACGGCGAATTTTGCGAGAGTATTTCATGACACGCCTCCGGATATTCTCCTGGTTCTTGGGGACCGTTTTGAAATGTTTGCCGGTGCACTTGCCGCCGTACCATTCGGCATCCCCATTGCCCATATCCACGGAGGAGAGCTTACCGAGGGAGCGATGGACGAATATTTTCGCCATGCCCTCACGAAAATAAGCCACCTTCATTTCGCAACAACCGATATCTATGCACGGCGCATTATTCAGATGGGGGAAGATCCATGGCGTGTGGTCGTTTCCGGGGCCCCAGCCCTGGATACTGTACTCACGGTTGAGCGTCTTTCGAGGTCCGAACTTCAAGAGAACTATGATGTTGATTTTTCAAAACCAATTTTACTCGTGACATTTCATCCGGTGACGATGGAGGCCGAACACAATGTGCGATATCTCTCCAATCTCCTTCAAGCGCTCGGAAATTTTCCAGAATACACCATTGTCTTCACCTACCCAAACGCAGATGCCGGGCGTGATGCGATTATTCAGAGCATCGAGGCATATCGAAACACTCACGCACACGCTCGTGTCGTCAAGAATTTTGGTCACCAGGGTCATTTGAGCATGATGGCGCATGCGAGAGCAATGATTGGAAATTCTTCCAGTGGCATTATCGAAGCCGCATCGTTTGGGTTACCCGTGGTGAACATCGGGACGCGGCAACAGGGGAGAGTGCGGCCGAAGAACGTTCTTGACGTCGGTTATGCGACATCCGATGTTGAGGCGGGGATTCGAGAGGCAATATCCGATGGTTTTCGGAATGCCCTCTGTGGACCTGTGAATCCCTATGGAGATGGACATGCGAGTGAGCGTATTGTTGAGCGTCTGCGAACGGTGGACCTTGCTCGGCTCACGCCAAAGCTTTTTTATGATTGTTAAGTTGCAACCTTTCGTTTGGTATCGTACTGTTGAATCATATGCGTGAGGTCGAGAAAATCTTTGTCCGTCCGTCCGAATCAATTGAGGATACGATTGGAATTATCAATCGTGGGAGTGTTGGTATTGCCCTGGTGGTTGAAGACGACCGTCGTCTCTTAGGAACGATTACGGATGGGGATGTTCGCCGTGCCATTATCAAGAAAGTTCCCCTCGACAGCGAGATCCGTGTCCTGCTCGGTTCGGAGTTCCGTGCTGCTGATTTAGCCCGTTCCCTCACTGCCCAGGTGGGTATCGTACGTGACCAGCTGCTTGCCGTGATGCGCGCGCGCGATATTCGCCATATCCCCCTGCTTGATGGGCTGGGACGCGTGGTGGAACTCGCATTACTTTCCGAATTAGTCGAAGAAGATCCTTCGATGCGTCTGACAGCGGTGGTCATGGCGGGTGGTGAGGGGCAGCGGTTACGGCCATTGACCGAGCACATGCCAAAGCCGATGTTGCCGTTGAACAACCGTCCCTTGATGGAGCGGACCATTGAGCAGTTGAAACGCAGTGGAGTGCGCAAGGTTGCGATCGCGACGCACTACAAATCTGATATCATTGCAAATCATTTTGGAGATGGAAAAAACTTTGGAGTCGACATTGATTATATTACCGAAGAGCGCCCGCTTGGTACCGCAGGCGCGTTGGGCCTCATGGCGCCTCCCGAGGGTCCAACGCTCATTATCAATGGTGATATCGTGACCCAGCTCGACTTTCGATCGATGCATGATTTTCATCGCACACATCAGGCAGTGATGACCGTTGGCGTGCGCGTGTATGAATTGAAGATTCCCTATGGGGTTATTCATGCTGACGATATTCTGATCACGCAGCTTGTCGAAAAACCAGTCCAATCCGTCGTCGTGAATGCTGGCATCTATCTACTTGAACCAGCGGCGTTTGGTTTTATCCCGCGCGGATCCTCATTTCATATGACGGATTTGATTACACGCCTTTTGCGTGAGGGGCAGCGGGTTATTCGTTTTCCCATTCAGGAGTATTGGCTTGATGTCGGGGAGCACGCGGAATACCTCAAGGCGAATGAAGATGCAAAAAATGGACACCTCTAGCTGGCGAGGAAAACGCGTTGTCGTGACCGGTGCCGATGGGTTTATTGGCAGTCATCTTGTTGAGCAGCTGCTCGACAGTGGTTGTCAGGTTCGTGCATTTGTTTTTTACAATTCCTTCAATTCGTGGGGTTGGCTCGATACGCTTCCCAAGGAGCGTCGTGATGCGATTGAAGTGATCGCCGGTGACATTCGAGATCCGTGGGGTGTGCGCACGCTCATGAAGGGAGTGGATCGCGTCTTTCATCTCGCCGCACTCATCGCCATTCCATTTTCATACCACAGCCCCGACGCCTACATTGACACGAATATCAAGGGGACACTCAACGTACTGCAAAGCTGTCGCGACGCTGGGAGTGAGCGGGTGATCATCACCTCGACATCTGAAGTCTACGGCACCGCACGTTATGTGCCCATTGATGAGCACCATCCGCTTCAAGCGCAGTCACCCTACGCGGCGTCAAAAATTGGGGCCGATCGAATTGCTGAATCTTTTTACCGTTCGTTTCAAACACCCGTCGTCATTGCGCGTCCCTTTAATACCTATGGACCCCGTCAATCCGCGCGCGCCGTGATCCCCACCATTATTTCCCAGCTCCTTTCGGGTGCGTCCAAGATTAAACTCGGCGCACTCCACCCGACACGAGATTTTAATTACGTCGCTGACACCTGCGCCGGATTATTGGCGCTTGGAGGGAGTGACGAGGCGGTGGGCAGAGAAGTGAATATTGGCTCAGGAACAGAAATTTCTATTGGAGATCTTGTTCGACTGATCGTCGAACTCACGGGACGCGCGGCAACGGTCGTCACTGATGCGCCCCGGGAGCGTCCGGAAAAAAGCGAAGTCGAGCGATTGGTCTGTGATCACCGTGTCATGACGCAGCTGACGGGATGGACTCCGCAGGTGGCATTACGCGATGGTTTGCTCCAGACGATTCAGTGGTTTCATCGGCCAGAGAATTTAACGCGATACAAACATGAAATCTACAACATCTAATCACGACCGTTCAATTCCACTCTCCGAGCCGGTGTTCTCTGGTAATGAGTGGACCTATGTCAAGGAATGCCTCGATACCGGTTGGGTGTCTTCCGTGGGTAGTTTTGTGGACCGTTTTGAGCAGGCGGTGGCAACCTATCTCGGCGTACAGTACGCCGTGGCGGTCACCAATGGCACCGCCGCACTCCATCTCGCGCTGCTGGTTCTTGGTGTTGAGCCCGAGGATGCGGTGTTGGTACCGACCCTCACCTTTATTGCCCCGGTCAACACGGTACGGTATGTGGGTGCCCACCCTGTTTTCTTTGATTGTGACCCAAAAACGCTTTGCATAGACGCTGCAAAGGTCCGGGCATACCTTGAGACGGAGTGTGAGCGACGCGTGGATGGGTATACCTACGACCGCGCGAGTGGTCGAAAAATTCGTGCGATGCTCCCAGTACATGTCTTCGGTCACCCTGCCGATATGGATGCATTCGTCGCTCTGGGGCTTCACTATAATGTCCGGGTAATCGAAGATGCAACCGAGAGCCTTGGATCGTTGTATAAAGGCCGGAAGGCTGGCGCACTGGGCGACATCGGGTGCGTATCGTTTAATGGAAACAAGATTATCACCACGGGTGGAGGAGGGATGCTCGTCACCAATAATAAAGTTTGGGCAGATCGCGTGCGGCACTTAAGCACGCAAGCAAAGAAGGATCCGCTCACCTATGATCACGATGCGATCGGGTATAATTACCGTTTAACGAATGTGCAATCTGCGATTGGCGTTGCGCAGCTCGAGCAGCTCGCGGGGTTCGTCGTTCGCAAACGCGATATTGCGGCACGGTATCGAGCGCTCTTCGCTCATGTGCGTGCGGTCGAGTTGATGACGGAGCAGCCGTGGGCAACATCGAATCAATGGCTCAACACCATCATGGTTGAGGAACGCCATCGCGATCCGCTCATGGCGTATGTACGGTCGCACGGCATTGAAGCGCGGCCAATCTGGAAACTCATCCACACGCTGCCAATGTATCGTGGAGATCAGGCGCATTCCATTACCGAAGCGCCGAGACTCTACGCGCAGTGTCTCAATATTCCCTCGAGTATATCACTTGAGGATCGTGATATCGTCCGGGTGGTGGAGACCATCGCGCAGTACTATGGCGCAGCCTAGGACAACAGACCACGTCCGCCGTTTTGTTTGGAGTCACCGGTTGCTTGTCACTGCCCTCGTTGCTGCTGGCATTGTGGCGTCGGTGCTTGAACTGTCGATCCTCGGTGCACTCGTGCCGATGCTCGAGGGGTTGAATGGGCCTGGGAATACGGCGATTCCATTTCCGTTAAACGCCCTCAGTCATATTCTTTCCGCGTTTCCGTTGCCCCGTCAGGTACAGATCATCGCCCTCGTACTTCTTATCGGTACCATCTTAAAGGGTATCTTTACATATATTGCGTCAGTATGTTCCACGAGGTTGCAAAATGCATTTTTGAAATATTACCGGATGCTTTGTTTCGACCGACTCCTCGCTGCTCCGATTGATTCCATCCACAAGACGAGACTGGGACATCTTCAGACACTGGTGATGATCCATGTGTATAACGTTGCGAGTGTCGTCAGTATCCTTGCCGCGACCGTTCCAAAACTATTTACCGCCGTGTTGCTGCTCGGAACGCTTTTCCTGCTTTCATGGAAAACAACACTCATTGCGCTTGCGATTTTTACGTTCGGATCAATTCCACTTCGGAAGGTGTCCCGCCATGCAGAACGGGCAGGCAAGGGGATGGTCACCTTTGACAAGGGAGTGAGTCGCGTGCTTACGGATACGCTCTCCGGGATGAAAGTGGTCCGACTCTTCAATCGTGAAACATATATGCGTGCACGGTTTGAGGAAGAAGTCGATTCATTTAACGCGAATCTGCGACGGATGTCATTGCTCAAATCATCGGTGCAACCGATGTTTGAAACGTTCGGTGTATTGAGCATTTCACTTGTACTGTTCGTTGGCTCTGTTCTCGTCCTGGGTGATGGACGCGGGCTTGGGGTGCTGTTGACCTTTCTCTTGGTGAGTTTTCGCTTGATGGCTCCTGCTCAGATGGTCAATCAGGCCGTTGTCAGCGTTGCGGGCATTAGTCCATATTTTCGAGAGCTGGTAGAATTTGTCGATGCTCACGAATCGAAAGAGCACACAACCGGGTCGAAGGTTTTTTCTTCATTTCGGGAGTCGCTCGTGTTTGAGCATGTTGGATTTTCCTACGGCACAGGGCCTCGCGTTATTGCGGATGTTTCCTTTCACGTGCCCAGAGGCAGCAAGGTTGGCATTGTCGGAATCTCCGGGAGCGGAAAGTCAACACTGGTGGAGCTGCTGCTTCGGTTTTACGACCCTCAAGAGGGCCGTATCGCCATCGACGGGATTGATCTTCGGGAGCTCAACCTTGCATCGTGGCGTCAGCACATTGGGGTGGTGACACAAGACACCTTCGTATTCCACGATACGGTGATGGCCAATATCGGGTATGCGCTTCCATCGGCGACACGAGAAATGATTATCGCTGCGGCCAAACGGGCCTATGCTCATGACTTTATTTCCGTCTTGCCACAGGGATATGACACATCCATTGGCGAGCGCGGCGTCCTCCTCTCTGGGGGTCAGCGTCAGCGTATTGCGATTGCTCGGGCCATCCTCGCTAATCCGGAAATTTTAGTGTTCGATGAAGCGACGTCTGCGCTGGACGCCGAGTCAGAAAAAATTGTTCAGGATGCCATCGAAAAGGTTGCGGAAGGAAAAACGGTGATCACCATTGCTCACCGCCTCTCGACGCTTATGAATTGTGATAGAATTCTCGTCCTCAACCAGCATGGCGGTGTGGAAGAAGGAACGCCAGAAGACCACGTGCGTCGCGGCGGACTCTACGCGAAGTTGCTTGCGATGCAGCGCCTTGAAACACCGGCGTACGAAACACCCGCACATGTGAGTTGATCGAGACCGTCTTTGGTGATAGAATCAACCAGTCTTTCGTGATGATGTATGGACGTACGAACATTTATTGAAGAGTCGCTTGCGGTGAAACGTGCCCTTCTTGAGGATGCGCAGCAGATTGCGATTCGGCACATTGGCACGATGATCGTCGAAGCCCTCCAGGCAGGGAAGAAAATTCTTATCGCCGGCAATGGGGGTTCCGCGGCAGACGCGCAGCATTTCGCCGCTGAACTCACTGGTCGTTTTATGATTGAACGTCAGGGGCTTGCTGCGTTGGCGCTCACGACAAACACGTCAATCATCACGGCGGTTGCGAACGATTTTTCGTATGATGAGATTTTTGCGCGACAGGTGGAGGCGTATGGAAGTCGCGGGGATATCTTTTTTGGTATCAGCACCAGCGGAAACTCAAAGAATATTCTGAGCGCTTTTACCGTTGCAAAACAGAAGAATCTGACGACGATAGGTCTTCTTGGCAACGACGGTGGGAAAGCGAAACCGTTGTGTGACGCTGCGGTTATCGTGCCTTCCGTAAACACTCAACATATCCAAGAGGCGCATGTCGTGCTCATTCATATCTGGAGTGCCATGGTAGACGCAGCGTGGGCTCCCGTGTGATATATATGTCGGATCGCTTTATTTTTCTTGATCGCGATGGAACGTTGATTAAGGATATACACTATCTCCATAACCCTGCTGATATTGAGTTCTTGCCATATGCAATTGAAGGGCTTCTCCAATTGCAGGCGATGTGCTATCGTTTCATCGTAGTCACCAATCAAGCAGGGATTGCTCGCGGCTACTATACACTCGAGCAGGCGCATGCAGTGAATACAGCGGTGGCTCAACAATTGCAGGCGCATGGTATCGTCACTGAGAAAAGCTATCTTTGCCCCCATCACCCCGAGTTTACTGGTCCATGTCAATGCCGTAAACCAGAAATTGGGCTTGTGACAGAGGCGGCGAGAGAGTTTCATATTGATCTCCAGGCCAGCATATTCATCGGCGACAAAGACAGTGATACGCAGTTAGGAAAAAATTGTGGCGGTACCACGTTTCTTGTGAAGAATAACCAGTACACAACGGTGGTTCCGGCAGATTTTTCCGTATTACATCTTCAAGAAGTCGCTGACATTCTTCAACAAAAGTCGTGAACGGTACCCGTGGATTATGATTATCACACGCACGCCATTTCGTATTTCATTTTTTGGCGGCGGTACTGATTATCCGGCGTGGTATCGAGACCATGGCGGCGCAGTCATCTCGGTGGCGATCAATAAATATTGCTATATCACTTGTCGGTACTTGCCCCCTTTTTTTAACTATAAGAGTCGTATTGTTTGGTCGCACATTGAACACGTGAGCGATCATGCAGACATCCTCCATCCTGCAGTGCGAGAAGTGCTGCAATTCTTGGATATTCGAGAGGGGGTTGAAATTCATCATAACGCGGATCTTCCCTCACGCTCTGGCTTAGGGTCGAGTTCGGCCTTCACGGTTGGGTTGCTCAATGCGCTCCATGCGTTGCAAGGGAAGACGATTGACCAAGATGCATTGGCGCGAGTAGCGATCCATGTGGAACAGAATGTGCTGAAAGAAAACGTTGGCACACAAGATCAAGTTGCTGCTGCATGCGGGGGTTTTAATAAAATTGAATTTTCCAAAGAACGAGAGTTCCATTGCGCTCCCATTGTGATATCCCCAGCGCGTCTTGCGGACCTCCAGGCCCATTTGATGCTTGTTTTTACAGGATTTTCCCGCACCGCTTCGATTATCGTCGCTGAACAGGTTAAAAATATACCGCATAAATACAGTGAGCTTCGAAGCATACACCAGATGGTTGATGAGGCGATGAATATTTTAGCATCCGAACGAGATATAACGGAGTTTGGTAGGTTGCTTCATGAAAGTTGGAAACTGAAGCGCTCGCTCTCCGACAAGATTACCAATCCGAAGATTGATTCCATGTATGAGGCTGCGTGTCATGCGGGTGCCATCGGCGGAAAACTTCTTGGGGCAGGCGGCGGCGGGTTTCTTATACTGTTTGTGAAACCAGAGCGGCGGGAAGGTGTGCGCACACAATTGAGCAACCTCCTTGAGGTTCCCTTCCGTTTCGAGGGCTCGGGGAGTCAGGTCTTATCGTACAATAACGTATCGAAAGAATTATAGTTTTTGAGTGCAAAAAAAGTTTGTTTATGCCGACTCTTCCTGATGTGATGATACTCTGCGGCGGTTTGGGAACGAGATTCCGTGCCGTGACAACAGATATTCCAAAGGTGCTTGCTCCTGTTGGAGGCATCCCCATTCTCGATCGCATCATTGATTTTTTTTCTCAGTCGGGATACCGTAGAGTGATCCTCTGCACTGGCTATATGTCCGATGCGGTCCGAAAGCATTATCACGGAAGTCCATATGCGTCTTCCATCGTGATATCGGAAGAGCCAGAACCGCGTGGCACTGCCGGTGCCGTAAAGTATGCGGAGGCCCACATCACGACTGACCCATTCTTTGTCGTCAATGGCGACTCTTATTGCGACCTTGATCTGTCGTCGTTCCTTGCCTTCCACCAGGCAAAACCCGATGGATTGGTTTCCATGGCGGTCTCGAGGCGCGATGAGCGTTCGGATACTGGTACGGTCAATTTGGATGAGGCGTCGTCAAAAGTGATGGGGTTTTATGAGAAGCAGCAAGCAGAGCGCGGTCGGTACATGAATGCGGGGTACTACATTTTTAATCGGCGTGTGCTCTCCCACATACCGGAATCCCAAGTCGTGTCGTTGGAGTATGATCTTTTCTCCGAGCTTGCGGGTAAAGGATTATATGGGTTTGTTACGAGCAGTCGCTCAATCGACATTGGGACTCCGGAACGGTATGAGGAAGCGTCGAGAGTATTGAGTGAATAATGATCGGACTATGCCAATTGATATATTTCAAAATGCCAAGGTGCTGGTGACCGGAGGAACCGGAATGATCGGACGACAGCTTGTGGAGCTCTTACTCGAGCGTGGCGCCACGGTGCGCGTTGTCTCCATGGATGACCCTCGGAGAGCTCATCCCAGAGCAGAGTTTATGCGTCTGGATCTCATGCGTCTGGAGAACTGCCTCAAGGCGTGTGATGGCATGGAGTATGTTTTCAACCTCGTGGGTATTAAAGGGTCGCCGTCTGCCGCCGCAACAATGCCTGCAAGTTTCTTCGTGCCTACGGTGATGTGTAATACCAATATTTCTGAAGCGGCACGCAAAGCAGGGGTGGCGTGGTATCTTTTTACCAGTTCTGTAGGAGTGTACGCGCCGGCAGACGTGTTCCACGAAGATGATGTTTGGAAAACATTTCCGTCGGAGAATGATCGTTTTGCCGGATGGGCGAAACGGATGGGCGAGCTGCAACTGGAGGCATACACAATCGAATATGGGTTTTCTCACTATTCCATCGTCCGCCCCGCCAATGTGTATGGGCCCTATGATAATTTCAATCCGAAGAATGCAATGGTTATTCCTTCGTTGATTCAGCGGGCCATGAATGGAGAAGACCCGTTTGTGGTGTGGGGCGATGGTTCTCCGGTCCGCGACTTTATCCATGCCAAAGATGTCGCACGCGGGATGCTCTTTGTCGTTGAACATAAGGTGAGCGAACCGGTGAACCTCGGAAGTGGAACTGGCATCTCCATTAAGGATTTGGTCGTCATGATTGTAAACAATCTTGATAAAAAACCACAGGTCGTTTGGGACACCTCAAAACCATCCGGAGATCGAATTCGACGCATGGATATCTCCCGCATTACGGGATACGGATTTCACAACGCGGTCAGTTTTGAAGAGGGGATTCGAGGGGTCATGCAGTGGTATAAGGAGAACAGAGATGATGCAGGTAGTGGTTACAATGTATTTGATCAGAGTACGGGTGCGAAAATTGCCCAGTGAATACTATGTAATGGCGAAATTTTATGGGAGCACAAAAAAAGAAAGTACTCATCTCTGGGGCAAGCGGGTTTATCGGCCGCAATCTTTTTGAAACCTTGTCGCAACGAGATGACCTTGAGGTATACGGGGTCTATCGCAGTCGTACGTTTAGAGATGATCCTCGCCTTATCCAAGCAGATTTAACCCAACGGAAGGACGTGGAGAGGGTCACGCAGGGGTTTGATGTGTTGATTCAAGCGGCCGCGAACACGTCGGGGGCAAAAGACGTCATTGAGCGACCCTATATCCATGTGACGGACAATCTTATCATGAACGCGCTCCTGTATCAGGCAGCGTATGACCATCACATACCCCAGGTCATCTTTTTCAGTTGTACCACAATGTATCCCTCTTCCGACCGTCCGCTCAAAGAGACGGATGTTGATTTGAATGCAGAGATTTACAAGGCCTATTTTGGAGTAGGTTGGATGAAAGTCTATGTTGAGAAATTATGCGAATTTTATTCTCGGCTCGGGAGAAGCAAGTTCACGGTGATTCGGCATTCGAATATCTATGGGCCCTATGACAAGTATGATTTGGAACGTTCCCATGTGTTTGGGGCAACGATGACCAAAGTGATGACCGCAAAAGACAAGATTGTGGTCTGGGGTGAAGGGAAGGAGGTCCGCGATCTTCTTCATGTTGATGATCTTGTCCGTTTTGTCATACTCGCCCTTGATACCCAAGAGGCTTCCTTTGATCTCTGTAACGTCGGGCTTGGTCAGGGGATTTCTATCGCGGCGCTTGTCCAAAAAATGGTTCTTTTTTCGGGCAGGAACATCGCCGTGGAATATGACACTTCAAAGCCGACCATCCCAACGACGGTCGTGGTTGATACCACACGAGCTCGGGAGCATTTTGGCTGGTCGCCTTCCATTGGTATTGACGAAGGAATTCAGAAGACGCTTGCCTGGTACAAGCAGCATGGTGGGGAAGGTCTTCTCTAACCGTTGGACGAACAGGTATGCCAAGGAAAAAAGTTGTATTCCGGACACCCTGGTTTTCAATCGAACGCGAGCAGTATCCGGATGATCCTTCGTTGAAAGGGAAGCCTTTTTATCGCCTCGTCGTTCCTGATGGGGTAAGTATCTTTGCAATGACACGCGACAAAAAAATTATCCTTGTGAAGCAGTTTCGGCCAGCGTTGAATACCTCGACGCTCGAGTTCCCTGCTGGGGATGTTGAGCAGGGCGAGTCGCCTCAGAAGGCAGTCGCTCGGGAGCTGTACGAAGAGACCGGGTATCGCGCTCACCATCTCGAACTGCTTGGGGTTCGGGCGGCACAGCCGAGTAGGGCAAACCAGCGGATACACATCTTTTTTGCTCAAGGGGTGGCGAAAGACCACTCCTTTCGCCCGCGTGAGCAAACCGAGACGGTCGCGGTGTCTCCTCTCCAGCTGAAAAAGCTTGTGAAAAGCGGAGCCTTGAATCCGTTAATATCCCTCGGGGTCTTGTTGCTGGCACTAGCAAAGCATCCAGAGTGTGGCATCATGAGGTAGTGGGGGGGTATGGAGGAGGACTATGCCTATGAATCGATCGAGTAGAATCTACATCGCCGGGCATACCGGTCTCGTCGGGAGTGCGTTGTGTCGTCTACTCCAACGTCGTGGATATCGGCGCATTCTTACGAGAACATCTGCCCAGGTGGACCTCACCGATCAAAAAGCCGTTCATCGTTTTTTTTTACAGTACCGCCCGGAATTTGTATTTTTAGTCGCCGCCAAGACTGGCGGCATACTCGCGAATAGAACAAAGCCAGTCGATTTTATTTCAATCAATGTGGCGATTCAAAATGCCGTCATGGCGGCCGCGCATCGGTATGGGGTAAAAAAATTCATTTTTACCGCGTGTTCTTGTATCTATCCAAAGCATTGCCCCCAACCAATGAAACCAATCCATCTCTTCTCGGGGAAGGTGGAGCCGACCAACGAGGCCTTTTCAATAGCAAAAATGGCTGGCCTGGTGACCGGTCAATCGTATGCGCGACAATATAAGGCGCCATTTGTTACCGCGATCTTGAACACCGTGTATGGACCCAACGACAGGGTAGATCCAGACGGGTCACATTTTTTGCCGGCGGTCATTCAAAAAATTCACTACGCAACCAAAACCAAGCAACCCGAGGTTGTTCTCTGGGGTACGGGCAAGCCTCGACGAGAACTTATTCATTCCGATGACGTGGCGCGGGCACTGCTCGTTGTGATGCAGAAATATCATGCTCTTGAGCCGATTAATATTGGCAGTGGGAAGGACTACTCCATACGACAGATTGCCGAGATTGTTCGTCGCGTGACTGGATACTCTGGAAAGATCGTGTACGACACAACCAAGCCAGATGGAATGCCTCGGAAATTGTTGGATGCCGAACCGATCTTTTCTCTTGGCTGGAAGCCCCGCACTCCATTGCAAAAAGGCATTCAAGAGTGGTATCATTCCGCAACGTTTTAGCTCGGCCATTTTTGTTTTTATCAAAACGCCGTCTCGTATTGTGCGCATAGATATGGGGTCCTATCACCTTGCGGAGAACATTATTGATACCGACGATATTGCGAAGCTTATCGAATGGTTAGAGACTCATCCTCGACTGACGAAGGGGGAACGTACCATAGAGTTTGAGCAACAATGGGCACAGTGGGTGGGCACCGACTATGCGGTTTTTTGTAACTCCGGATCCTCTGCAAATCTGCTCATGGCGTACGCCGCCCTTGAGTCTGGAAAACTCCGCAACCGCAAGGTTATCGTGCCCAGCGTCGGGTGGGTCACGACCATCGCTCCCTTTATTCAATTTGGTTTTGAACCGATCATGTGCAGGGCGGACAAAGACAGTTTTGGGCTTGATCTTGAGGACCTTGAGCGACTGTGCAAGGCCCACGATCCAGCCTCGGTGATTTTTGTGCAGGTGCTGGGCGTGCCAGGGAATATGGATCGGTTGTTGGAGCTGAAGAAGCAGTATAATTTTTTGCTCATGGAAGATGCCTGTGCGGCGCTCGGTGCAGCATACGGCGGCAAGCCGGTGGGAAACTTTGGCGATCTATCTTCGTTTTCTTTTTACTTCGGACATCAGCTTTCAACAATTGAGGGCGGGATGGTGAATACGAACCAGAAGGATCTTTCTGATGTACTGCTCATGCTGCGGAGCCACGGTTGGGCAAAAGATTTGGATCCGGAAACACGCGCGACGCTTATGCGGCAGCATGGTATTGATCAATGGCATGAGCCCTTCACATTTTTTGTTCCTGGGTTTAATGTTCGCTCTACCGACCTGAATGCATTTCTTGGTCTTGAGCAGATGAAGAAAGCCGATGCCGTCATGGAGATCCGCCGAGCGAATCACCAGATGTACGCCGACTGTCTTTCCACCGTGGACTTTCAGCGTTGGGACACGCGGGCCGTGCCCTGCAGCATCTCATTTGGCGCCATTGCGAAAAGCCCAGGACACCGACGGGCAATTGTGGAGGCGCTCGATCGGCATTCGATCGAGACGCGGCTCTTTTCTGCGGGCAACCTCGGGCTTCATCCGTTTTGGGTGAAGCGATACGGCATATTCCACGATCTGGTTTCGGATCGCGTCCATGATCGCGGATTTTTTTTGCCGAATAATGAATCAATTACCAAGGAAGATGTGAGGTTCATTTGTTCGGTCGTCAATAGTGTTGCGTTATGAAGATACTCGTTACAGGAGGCGCAGGATATATTGGATCCGTGTTAGTGCCCGCGTTGCTTTCTCAAGGGCACGAGGTCACGGTGGTGGATAATTTTATGTATAGCCAGACCTCGCTCTTGGATGTTTGCAGTGATCCGCGACTGACTGTTATTCGCGGTGATGCCCGAGATGAACGGGTATTGGGCGCAATCGTGCCGACAGCGGATGTGATTATTCCGCTCGCGTGTCTCACGGGTGCACCGTTGTGCGCCCAGTTTCCCGAAGAGGCCCAGAGTGTCATCGTCGGCGCGGTCAAAAAAGTCTTAGCGCTCCGTAAGCCAACGCAAATGTTTCTGTATCCGACCACGAATAGTGGTTATGGTATCGGTGAAAAGGGCATTCACTGCACGGAAGAAACACCATTGCGTCCGGTGTCGCTCTATGGGAAATTGAAGGTGGAAGCAGAGCGTTTAATCCTCGAGAGCGGAAACGCCATTACGTTTCGTTTGGCCACTGCCTTTGGTACGAGTCCAAGGATGCGTCTTGATCTTCTGGTCAATGACTTTGTGTATCGGGCCGTCAACGATCGATTCCTTGTACTTTTTGAAGCTCATTTTAAGAGAAACTACATTCACGTTCGCGATGTGGCGCGGGCGTTTCTTTACGCAATCGATCATTTTGACGTGATGAAGAATGAATCGTATAATGTGGGCTTAAGCAACGCCAACTTAAGCAAGATGGAGCTCTGTGAAGAAATTAAGAAACAGCTGCAAAATTTTTATTTTGTTGAGGCAGCCATTGGAGAAGATCC
>OBEQ010063361.1_pt1 | contig 41183 bp, 37 predicted proteins | sample 1670901 | NCBI WGS metagenome assembly OBEQ01 (sample SAMEA104232315, study PRJEB22302) | groundwater metagenome | biome: forest; feature: aquifer; material: groundwater | place: USA | collected 2011-08-07 | depth 5.4 m
GTGCGGGTAGCGAGAATCGAACTCGCGTCTCTTGCTTGGGAAGCAAAAATTCTACCACTGAACCATACCCGCAAAATTTCAAGAATTTATTTCGTTTTTACTTCGCCGTTTTGCCAATGGTATCCCGGGTAGTAAATTTTAACGGCAGTATTTTTGTAGATAGCGGTCCAACTCTGTTTAAGACGCGATTGGTCGTTATTAAAATAAGCAACCAGCACATCGCGCTTGGCCTGCGGAAGCAAAATATACTTTTTGAAATCGCTTTCGCTTAATCCATAAAGCGTATCGGCGGCTTGGCTTATCGCGATACCTTTATTTTGAGAATCATGCACCGTGTCTTCAACAAGCTTTTGTGCTTGAGTAGTCAAACCTGTATCTGTATTCTGAATTAAAATATCAAGAAATTTTTGCTCGATAATGTTCCCGATCGCCTTTTTATTAATAGCCGAGTCCGAAGACGGAGTTCTTTGGGATAATCGATCAAATTTTGAAAGCGCCCCTTCGATTTTTAAAAGCTCTGACAACGATACCGATGCGCCCCCCACGGTAATAACGGGCAGAAATCCAAAAAACAGCATTGCAACACCCACAACACCTACGGCGGTCAAAACTAAAATGATAATTTTTTTTCGAGCCATTTGAGAATCGAAGCAAATTTTAAAGTATTAAATACGCTGGTATTTTTTTGGTTCGTATTCTCTTCATCCAAAAATATAACCACTTCTTCTCCTTGCTTCTTTAAATTAAAGCGCCCTCTCGCTTCTAAATCAAGCCCGTGTGAAGATTCCAAACTGCGCAACCTGTTTTCTATCGCCGATTTTGTTTCCTTTGTTTTTAAAATTTTTTCGTGAGCTGTCGTCAAGCTTTTCTCTAGATCCTGCCTGCTTTTCCATAAGGATACCGTTCTCGCAAGGCTCCACGTAATCAAGGTGGCCAAAATAACGAGCGTCGGCCAAGAATATATCAATCGATGCACCTTTTTTTTCTCTTGAAAATCCTGCAACGGCATTATACCATTGTTATAGCATGAAAAAGGGCCGAAAAACAGTTGAAACGCTGTGGACGATACTGACTCTGGCCGTTGCCATATCCATGGTGTTGTTTTCTGTGGTTCCCTATCTTCTGAAATAAGCTCTGCTCTTTGAAAGTTATCATGGACGGCGGCGAAAAAAAAGAGGCTGGGTTTAAAAACCCAGCTTTTTTCTTAACCTCTTTTTATCATTTTTAGATACACTTCGTGGGGAATATCAATATCCGCGTGAGCCTGAAGACGTTTTTTTCCTTTTTTTTGTTTTTTCCAAAGCTTCATTTTACGAGTGCGGTCGCCTCCATATAATTTTGCGGTAACATTTTTCCCTGCCGCAGACATCGTGCGAGATGCCAAAATTCTTCCATCGGATACTGCCTGAATTTTGAGTACAAATAATTGCTTGGGCAGTAAATGATACAACTTATCAATGGCACCTCTCGCCTCGCTTTCCACCTCTCCTCGAGTTACTAATTTCGCAAACTGCGGAACTTCTTTTTCCGCAATTAAAATCGATAGTTTTACCAAATCTACTTTTCTTTTTTCAAAAAATTCATAGCTCATGGAACCGTATCCTTGTGTTGCGCTTTTTAAATCATCAAAAAAATCAGAAACCAGTTTCCGCAAAGGAACCAGGGATTCCGTCAAAATCCGTTCCCCGCTTAAGCTCTTTGTTTCCTTGAGTTCTCCTTCGTTTTTTTGGAGAAGCTCGATCATCGCGCCCAAATCTTTTGATCGTCCGACAATAGACACGATAAACCAGGGCTCCCATATTTCTTTTGCGCGTTTCTGTTCATCAAAAAGCTCGGCATTTCTTAAAATAACTTTCTCTCCATTTTGAAACACTATTTCGTATTCGATGCTCGGAGACGCCACCACAACTTCGATTCCGAATTCTCTGATTATTCGTTCGATGGTGATATCCAAATGCAAAAGCCCCAAAAAACCAACCCGCAATGACCTTCCAAAAAGAGTCGAGCCTTCGGTTTCAAATGATAACGAGGCATCGTTTAATCGTAATTTCAAAAAAGCATCTTTTAGTTTTTCAAATTCATCTGCGTCTTCCGGAAAAATACTTGCCCAGACAACCGGCTTCGGCTCCGAATAACCGCCGAGCAATTTTGAATTGATTACTGATAATTGATAGCCGGTTATTGTGTCCCCAACCCGAACTAAAGACGGATCTTTTAAATTGGTGGCAATATAGCCGATTTCTCCGGCTTCCAAAAAATCTTTTTTTATAAGATCTGGAGAAAATGTCCCAACCTCAATCGGTTGAAACTCCGCTTTTTTGTGAAAAAGCTTTAGTTTATCTCCCGACTTAACACTTCCTTCAAAAACCCTTACGTAAGCCAAGACGCCTTTGTGAGGCGAGAAATGCGAATCAAAAATTAACGCTTGGAGAGTCTCTTTCCCTAAGACGCTCTGTGGCACTGGAATTTTCTCAATGATTGCTTGAAGAACCCGTTCAACTCCCTCGCCGGTTTTTGCGGAAACCAAAAAAATATCTTCTTCTTTGCATTCCAAAAGCTCCGTCAGTTCTTGTTTTACTTCAGGAATCCGGGCGTCTGGCATATCAATTTTATTTATTACCGGAATAATTTTAATGTTAGATCTTCTCGCAAGTTCCAAGTTAGAAATAGTCTGTGCTTGCACTCCTTTCGTGGCGTCTACCAACAAAATCGCTCCCTCAACAGCTAAAAGCGCGCGAGATACTTCGTACGTAAAATCAATGTGCCCGGGAGTGTCGATAAGGTTCAAAATATATTCCTGCCCTTCGCTTCGTCGTTCGACTCTGAGAGTCTCAGACTCGATGAGCTCAGGACCTCCAGGATGCCAAAGCATCCTTACGGGTTGCATTTTTATGGTAATCCCGCGCTCGCGCTCCAAATCCATTCGATCTAAAAATTGGCTTCTCATTTTTCGGGTTTCAATTGTTTTGGTTAACTCTAAAAAACGGTCGGCCAAAGTGGACTTCCCGTGATCAATATGGGCAATAATGCAAAAATTCCGGATGTTATTCATTAAATAATAATTGTGGATAACTATTGACTTTTATAGTGCCTTTGCTAGTATGTAAATATACTTTGACTCCGAAAGGAGTTCCGAGGCACCCCCGCAAGGGGGTGCCGTTTTTTATACCATACCCTTAAACATGTTCACCATATTTTTATAATCAGTTTCTGAAATACTATCAACAAGCCGCAGTAGTCTTTTAATGCTCATAACTTTTATTTGAGAAAGATTAGCACAAAAATTTTTTCCATTTCTAGAAAAAATATAGCGATGCGCCGCGATTTTTATTTTTGTAGAGATGGGTACCCCTAGAAACGTGTCTTTGTTAAATTTTTTGAAAACCAAAACAGTGCGTTCAAAATGATCATGTTTGCCATTTTCTTCGCTACCAATATTTTGACCTATGCTCGCCCACCAAATCTGTCTTTCTTTAAAGTATAGCTCCCGTTCAGTAAAATGCAGTGTGATTTTGAGATTCATCCAAGCGACAAACAGCTTTGTTATTTTCTCTTTCATAAAAACATATTAGTGCATAAACATTATTTATACAATAAATGTCATGGAAGTTTCTCCGGCTCGGAAATGGGACCACTTTCGGAAATTGAAGCTAAAATATCTTTTTTTCTAAAAACATTTTTTAGATTTAAATAAATTTCCGAAAACTCCCTGTTTCCCAATATTTTTAGAGCAATGCCCGTAATAAAAACACCGATAAGCCCTGCTAAAAATCCCTGCAAAAAAATGCCGGAAAATTTATGTAGGTTAAATAAAATAGAGAAAGCCCCCAGGGCGATGTAAGAAGCGGCTCCGCCTGCAAAACTTCCCAGAAAAATTTCTGAGATTGTTCTTTCGGATCCATGAGTGGGAAACCATCCGAAAATTTTCTTAAAAGAAAAAAATAAAAGAAAAAAGTTTACCACGCTGCCTATTAAGATTCCGAAAGGAAGGGCCAGTACCCGTATATCGGGGATATCCGAAATCCTTAGCATTCTGGCCAAGATTATGCCGAGGCCGTGTGAAGAAGAAAGCTCCGATACAAAAATAAAAGCTCCGGCGATACTGAGTATCATCGAAAAGAAATTAAATAAAAGTGGTTTCCAAGCCTTTCCTTCGGCATAAAACGCTCTTATTAAAAGCATGAATAAGCTTTGGAAAATTATCGCGAGACTGAGCAAAAATAAAGAAGCGGCGGTAAGCCTGGTGTCATTCCAATTAAAATTGCCGGTGCCCAAAATCACTCTTACAATCTGGGCGCGAAGAACCAAAAATAAAACCGAAAAAGGAACTGTCCAAAAAATAATATGGCGGAACGCTCCGGTGAAATGTTCTTTAAAATGATCTTTAGCGCGGGATAATGAAAAATCCGCCAGGCTCGGAAAAGCGGCTACGCTATAAGAAAGGCCTATCACGGTAATCGGGATGTTCTGTAAATTGGAAGCCAGATTAAATATAGATATGCTTCCTAAAGACAGCGTTGAAGCAATGCCCGTGAAAATTGAAGTGACAATCTGAATCATGGTCAGACCCATTGTCCTTGGGAGCGAAAGCGCAATAACTTTCTTAAGATCTTGGTTGAATAAATTTGTAATTTTTGGTGAAATTTTAAGCTGCAGTATGGAAGGAAATTGTATAAACATATGGAGAAACGCTCCCAAAGCCGTTCCCCAAGCAAGCCCGGCAAGACCGAATTTTTGATATAAAAACAAAATGCCGACAATGATTCCTACATTGTAGAAAACCGGGCTCAAGGCATAGACAAAAAAACGCCTGAAAGATTGAGTAACGCTTGATAAAATATTTGAAAATCCCAATAAAAGAGGCGATAAAAGCAAGATCCGGCTTAAAATAATGGCCGTTGCCTGATCGGCCGAAGAGAACCCGGGAAGTAAAAATTTTGTAAGGTATGGCATCATGATAAAAGAAATAGTTCCCAAAACTCCCAAGACCAAAATAAAAAATAATATTATAGAACCGAGTAACTTCTCGGACTCTTCTTTGGAATTATTATATTTTTGCAAAAAAATCGGAATAATCGCAGTGGAGGCGGTAAAGAAAAGCATCAATGTGTAAAGAAAATCCGGAACCCTGAAAGCGGCGTAGTAAATATCAAGCGTACGCCCGGCGCCAAAAATTCCCGCGAGCAATCTGTCGCGCATGAGTCCCAAAATATCAGCCAAAATACCAAAAAATGCCAGCCAGAAAGCAGCTTTGTGAACATCGACGATGCTGGTATGGAAAATTTTAGGCAACCTCATTATTATTTTCCTTTGGTCTCAAGAGAAGATTTTTCATTTATGTCTTTCACCGGGGGTGTTTTTCTTTTCTCGGGAGAAGGGCCCGGCGGCGAAATTCCCAAAAGAGCGCTTTTGCCAGCTTCTAAATTAGAAATAATTTTTTTAATTTCTATATTATCCGGATTCAAAGAAGCTATTTTTTGAAACTCAGCCAAAGCCATGTCTTTGCGATTCGTCCGATCATAGATAAGACCGAGAAAATAACGGGCATTAGAATAATTAGAATTGATGGACACAATTCTATTTAACAGTACTTCCGCATCGGAAAGTCTGTTATTTTTGTAATAGAGGAGCCCTAATTGAAATAAAGTTCCAATATCGCTCTGTGAAAGAAGCGCGGCGGCCTCGCCTCTCCGTATGGCTTCTTCGGAATTTCCTTCCGCATCATATATTTGAGCTAATAAGAAATGGGCATCGGCGTAATCTGGTTTTAAGTCAACCGCCTTGAGCAACTCTCCTTCTGCTTTTTTGAGAAAATCATTGCTTTTTTTAGAAACAGCTTCTGATAAATACACGGTGGCTTTATCTTGATAAAAAAGCGGATTTTGTGGGGCCCGTTTAAGCGCCGCCTCATATTGAGATAATGCGGCATCGGCGGAACCTGCGGTGTTCAGCGAAGTAAGAAATTCGTAAATTTTTCCTAAACTCCGATAGTTATTAGAATCCAGGGGTTGCACGATGATGGCAGTTTGCGCTGCATTGACCGCTTTATCGAGGAAATCTTTAAATTTAGATCCCAAAAGTTCCTTCGGCGTTTCCTTATCTTGAAGCAACAGTTGGGCTCGTATCATGTATATTTGGGAAAGAAATCTAAAATAGGCATCATTTTTTGCATAAAACGAAGTGGCTGAAATAAATTTTTTCTCTGCGGCGTCAATATTTCCCAAAGTATTAAACGCAGTAAGTCCTTGAGCAAATACCACTTCGGATACATATCGGGAACCATGTATGTAGAACACAAACAATCCTCCGATCATTAAAATGACGATGACAAATGCCGATACAAATCCAAGCGGCCCCTCGCCAAAAAGATTAATTTCGTACACCCGTATATTTCCATTGATTCTTAAAAGCGACAAAACAAGCCCCGCGGATAAAAATCCAAGCGCGGCAAGAGTATAGCCTACCGGATAGAGAGCCCATGCCGTAAAAATAAAGGCAGTCATAAAAAATATGGAAAGAAAAAATGGCCGCTTTTCTGAATCGATATGAGAAGAAACAACCTTAAGGGCAAAATATAAAATAGAGATTAAAAAGCCCACAAAAAATACCCATCCAAGCAAACCGATTTCTCCTAAAATACTGAGAAGATATGATGACCCAGAATTAAAACGCAGGCCCCAAAAAATAGTTTGGTTTACGTCTTTGGGCTTGTAGAGATCCCAAAGATACCCAAATGTCGTCGGGCCTTTCCCAAAAAAGAAATCTTCTTTTAAAGCATTTTTTAAAACCCCAAAAGTTGCTGAATGAGAAACACCGACCTCAACGGGAGATTGAACGCCGAATATACTTACCACGATATGAGCGAGATTGTCGCGAAGCAGAAAACCAAAAATAGAAATGGCGAGCAAAAACATGGTGACCAAAAGAGCGGCTCCCGTAACTTTCCGTTTCCAAATGGCGTAACTTAAAAATATAAGAGCAAAAAATCCCAAAATAACCCACGCGAGAGCAAAATTGACAATTCCGATAATTAATACCGCAAGCAAAAAAAAGGATACGGTAATCCATTTCAAAAACCCTTTAAATCCGAGGACGAACGGATAAAGCATAATCACAAAAAAACCGCTCGCTACGGCAACGCTATTCCATGAGCCTATGGGATTAAAAGTTTTGTCAGCAAAAAGCCCGCCTACTAATTTTCCTATTCCTAAAATGGAGAGCAAAACAAGCAAAATGAAAAGGGAAAAACCAAGTACCAAAAAACTTAACAGATTTTTAAATGATTGGAAATCGGGAAAAAGCATAGCAACAAGCCATACCATTACCAAAAATACCAGCATGGAAAGAAAACTATTTTGTTCAGCGCCAATTCCCCAGAGAGCCGCGGAACCCGCTTGCGATAAAAGCGCGGAAGCGAGCCATAAAACCCCGATAATCACCATGAGAGCAAAAATCCAATGAAAACTAAGAGAAATTTTGCCTCTTAAAATAGCGTGAGTTAAATAAAATATAAAAGACAGGGTAACAAAAATGGATACCATCAGGATTTTGTTAAAATCTACCGGAGAAACGGTGCCGGGTAAAAACCAAAATGGCAAAAGAAAGGCGAGCGCATATATGCACCATTGTGAAATTTTAAAGAAAAAATCGCTTTCTTGGGTCTGTAAAGAGTCGTTGATTTGCATGAGTTAATTATAGTAATGTTTTGAAAATTTGCAACTGTGGACTATATTTTGGCATAGTATATATATGAAAGGCATACAATACCTTACTATCAAACAAGCAGCTAAAATTATCGGGGTAAGCCAACTTACCTTACGAAATTGGGATCGCTCACATAAATTTGCGGCTTCGCGGCACCCTATGAACAACTATCGCATGTACACGCTCGACCAAATAGATGCTCTGATGCGCAAACTGGGACATAAAAAACCCTCAAGAAAGTTAGTGGTAAAGATATTGGAGGATTGATCTAAAAATGAACCCAGCCCCGACGTGCGTCGGGGCTGGGTTATTCTTTATCTATAAGCCGAATTTTGTACTCCGACGCAAGGTCGGAGCGATAGTCATCTGTCTAGGCCCTTGATTGCTCTCGGGCTCAAGCCCCTTCGTCCGCCAGCTGGCGGACTCAGGGTTGCACCGGGTAAGTGTTTTCAACCCCGCTGCCTCGCGGCAACGTGGCGTGCGCTCTTACCGCACGATTTCACCATTGCCTCTTCTCCCTGTAGGGGCAAAGCGGCTGTATATTTTCTGTTGCACTTTCTGTCCCTTGGAAATTTCTTTCCAAAAGCGTGGCTGTTAGCCACTACCTCTTTCCCCGATATACATCGGGGGGTGTTCGGACTTTCCTCTCCGCACCATGCGGTGCGGAGTAACTATCCGATAAAGAATAGTTATAATGATACATGAAAATAAGTAAAAAGCAAGCCTTCCGATGCCAATCGGAAGGCTTTTTAATGTAAGATGCTATTTTCTAAACCAATTCTTTAGTTTGTTTTTCTTTTTTTTCTTCCAAAGACTTAAAAAAATATTTTCTATTCCACAAAAACGAAAAATGGTATTTTAGAAATCTCCATTCTGAATCTGTGACATCGTCCCAATACACTTTCACATTTAGAAAAAACTGGGTAAACAAGCCGATGATAACACTCAAAGAAAGAAAATAGTCAGAAGAGGTCTGGATGGAAAAATAAGCAAGATGAGCAAGAGAGAAAAGCCCAAAAGCCGAAATGGCATTCCAGAAACCATGAAAAGCAAGTTCTTTGAACACTTCTTTTCTTAAAAACCAATCTAAAGCTATGTATTCCTCTCGCCTAAAATCATGGGTGCTTGTGTGAAAATATCTGTGAGCTAAATCTTTTACTGCGGTGTAATAACAAGCAACGCCATCGTCTATTCGCTCTTTTTTCTTTCTTGCAATCTGTTGCCATCTTGCTTTTTCGATCTGTATTTTCATCGCTTCTTTAGCCTCATTTATGCGGCGTGCCATAGTATCATGCGCAGATGGGTTAACCAATTTGCCAGACTCAGTCAACGCAACCGGCTCCAGCTTCGTATATCCTTTTGAACCTTTCACCTCTTCTGCAACTTGTTCTGGAAACACAATAATTCTCCTTTGTAAAACCGATAGTATCGTAACATACGCGTTATTTTGTTGTCAATACCAAATGTCAAACCTCCGAGGTTTGACATTTGGTATTTTATTTAAGAAAAAAATAGTCCTGTTTTAGGGACTATTTTGTCAACTCTTTTTTTAAAATTTTGCCGGCAAAATTTTTAGGAAGCTCGGACCGACATTCAATTTCATGCGGTATTTTAAACGGCGCTAATCGTTTCCTGCAATGGTCAAAAATATCTTTTTGCGAAAAATGTTTCTCCAATCCCTGATCCTTTAAAACAAGAAATGCTTTTATTTTCTCGCCCCATTTTTTATCTTTGATCCCTGCCACCGCGGCCTCCGCAACTAGCGGATGCGCCAATAAAACACGTTCAATTTCGCCTGGATATATGTTTTCTCCACCTAGACCCTTTATCATATCTTTTATTCTTCCAACAAAAAACAAAACTCCGTCCGGGTCAATGCGTCCTAGGTCTCCGGTATGAAACCAGTGTTCGGAATCAATGCATTTCGATGTTTTTTCCCCATCAATGCCGGTGCCTGAAGTCCAGTAGCCCCGCATGACTCCACGGCCCTTGATTAAAATTTCGCCAATGCCGCACCTATCCTGGTTTAAAATTTTCTGCAGAACTCCGGAAAACGGAATTCCGACGCTCCCCCGTTTCCCCATATCACGCCTTTGGCAATGCGTGATCCCAGTTTCTGACATTCCATAGCCAACATATATTTCTTTCCCTACTATTTGTTCGAAATTATTCTTTAACTCTTCCGGTATCTCCACCGCTCCGGATATGCATATGTCCAAAGACGACAGATCGTATGGTGTTTCTTTTTTGAGAAATATATCCAAAAGCGCCTTGTACATTTTGGGAACTCCGATAAAAACAGAGGATTTTGTGTAACAAATTGCGGATATCATGGTTGCTCCGGTGGGCCGGGGAAGTAAAATCACTTGAGCTCGAAGCAACAAAGGTAAATGCAACATCGTGGTTAACCCCATAATATGGAAATAGGGAGCGGCGGCAAGAAAAACCGGAATTTTTTTTGAAGCGACGTGCACTAATTCAGGATACGCTGAGGCGCAGGATTGAGCGTTGGCACGCAATGACGCATGCGTATGCATCACACCCTTCGGATCGGCAATGGTGCCAGACGTGTACAAAAGAAGAGCGACATCATCCGAAGATATTGCACATCGCAAATTTTCTTTTGTCGTTGGCGCTTCTTTAATCAATGTTCCGAAGCTTGCTATATTCGAGTTGCAATTGGTAAAATCAAAAAGCTCGTTCTTTTTTCGCGCCTGCATTTTGTAAAAAAATCTTTTGAGTCCGGGGAGAGCGTCTTCTGTGCCAGTCACGATGATGTTTTTAATCCAACTGCTGGCTGAAATATCTTTTTCAATTTTTGAAATCAAAGGATAAAAGGTATCCCACAAAATAATTGTGGTTGCCCCCGAATCTTTTAAAATAGTTAAAATTTCATGCGCCGTATAAAGCGGATTTATGGGCACGGCGATCGCGCCGATGGCAAGGATTCCAAAATAAGCAATGGCGAATTGCGGAGAGTTTGGCAGCATAATCGCCACTCGTTCTTTGGAATGTACTCCCCGTGTATGGGAAAGCGCGGAAGCAAATTTCAAAGATAAATGGCGAAGTGTGCGGTAAGAAATTTTTCTTTGATGCCACAAGGGCGCCTTTCCATCCCAAAAAAATAGTGCGGTTTTTCTATCTTCCCAAAAACCCTTTGATTCAATAAGAGAGAGTAGATTTTCGTCTGGTTCCCAACATGTAAGCATATGCACCCTTTTCAATGAATGTTCTGAAAATAGTCGTAACATAAAACCTCCCTTTTTTAAAGGGAGGTTATTATATCTGGGTAATCAGAAAAAATTCCATCTACACCAACTGACTTCAAAATATTACAAGCCATTTTGAAGTTTACTGTATAAACAAAAACGAAAGTTTTAGTATACTTATGAATTAACGAGAGTTTATGAGTTGTCTGGTTAGGAGTGCGCATAAATAGCGCGAGCTGTAAGTTGATAGAAAAGATATTTTTAGTTTTTGCCAAATCCAAAGCCAGATCAACCGCATCCAAACTTTTTGCAAGAAGCGAAATTTGAACTCTTGAATCTTTTTCTTTCATACTCAAAAGTTCATTCCAGCTTGATGGATTATTATTTTCTTTGCTCTCATGAGTATCAAAAGCGGAAACGAAAACATAACCCCAAAGGTCAAATCGTTCAATTAATTTTAAAAGATCGTCCACCAGTCCACTTTCTTTAAGTTCAACATTGATGAGGCATTTCTTTTGAAAAACCTCGAATACGTTTTCCAGTGTCGGAATTCTTTCGCCTTTTCCAAAATCTAAATCGCGGAGTCGCGAAAAACTTAATTCAGAAACCTTGCCTCGGCCATTCGAGGTTCGATTTACCATGTCATCATGAATAACTACCACCACACCGTCTTTTGATTTTCGAACATCAAGCTCGATGCCGTCTGCTCCCAATTCCAATGCCCGATGAAACGAGCGAAGCGTGTTTTCTGGCTCGTATCCCGCGGCGCCCCGATGCCCAAAGGTGAAAATTTTTTTCAAAGAGCGCTCCTTGCACAGGATCTTTCAAGAAATTCTTACCATGATAATAAAAATTGTCCAATGGCATAAAATAAAATTTAGGCGTAGAATCTAAAAAGAGCTACTTGAAAAGAGGACTATGATAATGCAGCTCCTGGTACCTTTGATTTGTTCTCTCTTTTTAACTTTGCATCTTGCAGTATCCCCCCTTCCCCATATCGAAAACTGGCGTGAAATACAGCGCACAAACTATGAATTTAAAATTGAAGGAGAAAAAATAATTTACACCGCATATGTAGGGTTTGAGATACGATATCAGAATCCGGAAAATCCAAAAGAATTTGTACAGGTCATTAAAAAATTTACCCCAATTATTTCTACTCAAAAAATATATATTGAGGGCGGAGAATCTCCCAATAAAATAGTCTCCAGTTACAATAAAAAAGAAGAGCAAGAAAAGCTGCAAAAACGATATACAGAATCCGATCCGATCGTTTATATTAAATATCATTTAGCGAAAGATGCGCACACCCAAGAGAATATTTTGTCGGGAGAGGTTGAAAATTGGATTTTAAATCAAGAGGGAATATGGGTGTATGAAAAAGGAGAATTGTTGCATAAAATATTGCTCAGCGAATCTGCGGATTTTGCAGTGAAAAAAAATGTCGTTACGGGAATCAAATTTTCGATTGGAAATAATTATCATATTTTGAAAATTTATCAGAAAGATTTGCTGTTTGAATTCTCTTCCGGCGCGGGAGGCGGCATATGAAAAATAAGATTTTGATTTTGATTGCCCTCTATGTACTATCTGGTTGCGTTAAAAAAATAGAAGTTGCGTACCCCCATTCAATAAACGAGGCACAATACAAAGAATTTTACGACCGATACCAATTTTTTATTACCCATGACGAACTAAAAATTTTTTCCGGCCTTCAAAGCGACGCGGAACGCGATTCGTTTATCAATACCTTTTGGACTTCCCATGACCCAGATCCCAATACTCCTGAAAATGAATTTAAAGAAGAAATTGATAAACGGATTGCGGATATCAAAGAAGATGTGATAGGCAAAAACTTTGAGAATCCCGAAATAATACAATTTAGTCATAACGGCGGAATGAAAGGCGACCTGGCGCGTGTATATTTATTGCATGGAACCCCTGATTACGCTGGATTTTTAAGTGGCCGTACCTTTGTAACATTAATGCTGTGGATCTACATAGATGAGGCAGGCCATGATAAATATCGATTTCTTTTTTATCAAAAAGGTGGCGTCGCCAATTTTATTCTCTTCAAAAGACAAGATCCCCATTTTCTCATGGCGCTTGCCGAAATTAGCTCGCGAGTAGGCCCCGGATATCAAGGCCTGTATCTTTCACCAGAACTTTTAGAAATCGCCAACGAAATTATGGGCCTAGACCGAACGGGTGAATTTTTTATTTCTCTTGCGGAATTTTCTTATAACAGTGATGTGCGTATTGATGCCGCACTCCAGCCTCCAAAATCGGCTTTGATTACCGCTCGCGAAAATAAATCAATGGTTTTGGGAGCCCCTGATATTCCGAAAGAGGACAATATGAAAGAAAGCCGGTATCACGCCACCATTCCCGGTGAGGCGCGTATCGCGCTTGATGAAAATAACAAAATAAAAGTAAAAATCTTGTTGGAACAAAATAATGTTGATTGGATCATACAAGAGGCTGAAGCGGAAACCACCCTACAGTTAAAAGTTAAATTTCAAGAACAAAATACAAAAAAATGGAATAGCGAAGTCTATGAAAAAGAAATTAAAATTTCAATTCCTCGAGAGCGTTTGGAAAAAGAAAATTCAGAATCTTTGTTGTTGGATACCGAGGAATTAAACGATATCATCAACAACACACTCAAGCCCGGAAGATACACCGTATATCTCGATATCAGAAATAAAATCTCATACAAATACGGAAGCTGGATCTTGGAAATTATCAAAAATTAAAATGCCCCCTCTCCGATCTATATCGGAGAGGGGGCTTATGTTTTAGAAATTAATTCCTATATACATATCAAACTTACGTTGTTTAAACTTTTCAAGGTCGCGCCATGCCCACACAAAATTAAAAGGAAAAAGTTGAACACCGTATCCAAGAGAAATGCCTTTTTGAGCTGGCAAAAGACGTTCCTGGCTAAATTGAGCTCTGCCGTAATCAGCAAAGAATAATCCTCGGAGCGGACCTATCCCCATGCCATGGGGAAATACCACCGCATCAATCAAAGGAAACCGCAATTCGGCACTCCCGTATATAACTTGATTTCCGATTAAACTGCCGTACGGATATGTTCTCAACATATTGGTTCCACCCATTAAAACAAAACTGCCATCTGGTTTTGAACTCCAAAGGCCCGTTCCGCGAAGAGCCAGAAGACTTCCTTCGCTTAATCGCATATACTTTCGGGCATCGGCATGAAAAGTAGTATATCCCTTCAAACCAAGCAGAGGCGGAGCAAGATTTACATCAAATCTCAATGCGGTTCCGTTCAGGGGCCCTTGCGTAGTATTAGAATAAATAACCGTGTCTTTTACAAACGAGCTCCCAAACTCTACACTGGTACCGTGAGATTTTTGCAAGAAATTAAAAAGCTGATAATCGGTTTCGTTAAAAAACTCCGGATTTTTTATAATGGTATTTTCATTCAAGCCAAAAACCTGAAAAGTTCTTCGGCGCACCTGTAAAGAAAATTCGAGTCTCTTAAATTTAGTAAGAGGGTAATGAGCAAATGCCGCTACTCCCGTCTCTTCGCCCACTGTTTCATTCAAAATTTGCTGCTTGGGATTTCCCTTGAAAATATCGTAATACAGGTACTGAAGAGGCATCTTTTCATTGAAGCCCGCGAATCCAAATTTGAACCGATTCTTTTGATTGAGATACCCATAATCTATAATTCTGAAAGATGAACCGTTTAAAGCAAAGCGCATGGAATGAATATGATTTTCTAAAATATCTGATGCGGCCATGGTGGAATACCCAAAAGCTCCCCAATACGTGCTATACCCAAACGTTGCGGAACGGCCGGTGAGTTTCCATTTTTTGGGAGGAATTTCTTTGTTGTATACCTGATTTGAATCTATATTTTCTTTAAAAAGCTGCTCTTCGTGGAATTTCCAAATCATAGATTCATGCACGTCACTCATGACATATTGCCTCAAAGGAATTTTGAGTGTGCCTTCAAAAAGCTTGAAGTTGGGATGCGATACGGAGCCCGTCTGATCTTTTGTGAGGTACGCGACAAAATAAATCTTGTCGTTTTTATCGGGATAAAAATGAGGAGTAAAAGCTCCGGTAAAAAAATCTGTCCACTGACTCACCGTTCTCGTTTCCAAATCCATGGTGTATATATTCCAGATGGTATCTTTTTCATCGGATGTGTATATAATCGTTTTGCCGTCGCTTGAAAAAACAGGAGAGTTGTCATTAAACCGGTTGAAGGTAAGCTGTTCTTTTTTGCCCGTTTCTAAATCCAGTAAAAATATCTTCTGAAAATCTCCGACAAACGCAACATAGAGCAACTTCTTCCCATTAGGAGAAACGACGGGTGCCGTATCAAACGCACCATCATTCGTAAGATTCCGTATTACTCTCGACTCCAAATTAATTTCGTATATATCGCGGGATATATGGTGAGCCGCGGAAAAATAAATTTTCTTTCCATCCGCGCTAAACGCCGGAGAAAACGCCTGATCCAGCGACAATTCGTATGTTCCTAAAATTTTTCCATCGGTTGCTCGAATAATAAACAAGGCGTGATCTCTGTTTTTTCTCGCAAAAATTGCTACCTTGCTTTCGCTCCCCGTATTAAACCAGCTGATATCGCTCCCATTAAATGGCCAGGTTTCTAACATTTGAATCACCAGATATTCAAAATTTTTCGGAGGAAAATACGGAGTCAAATTTTTTACCTGCCACAGGGGACCTTCTGGTTTTTCTAATCCTTTGTTTAGATTAATGATCGATTTCCGCTTGGTATCCTTTTTCTTATACGGAATTTCTTCTCGCACGGGCGCTACAGCTAAAACACCTTTTTGTTTTTGTATCGTCAGAATGGCCATTTTTTTCCCATCCAGAGAAATCAGGGGTGAAAAAATAGGATACGGAAATGTCTCCGGAACCAATGATCTTCCCTTGAAACTATCCGTTTCTTCATGCGGCCGAGGCTTATCTATCATTTCTTTGCCATATGAACGTTTTTTTCTCCAAAAATCTCTGTGCAATTGATCAAATTTTTCCGAAGAATCTATTTTTCCATCGGTAATTTCGCCCAGTATGTCCAGAAGGTCTCTCCGTGATTCCTTGAGGCCCACGGTAATAAATTTTTGCTTCGCATCGTCGCCAAAGGCGCCTTTGATAAATTCCAGCGCCATTGCCCCAATAACATAGGGGCCCAAAGAAGATGCGTCAAAATTTTTCCATAGAGGCAAATCGTTTTCTGGAGTTGCAGCGGCTCCCCGGATAATCATCATCCGTATATCATCTCTTGTATACGGAGCGTATTCGTTGGCAAGCGAATCCGCCATTCCTTCCATAAACCATGTGGGACGATCCATTCTGCCCGCTACCACGCTCGTAAGCAAATTATAGTGCAGCATATCCATCTGGAAATTATGCGTCAATTCATGCGTGATAATTGTTTTGTTAAGTGGCGGAAGAAAATCAACTTTTATCACCATGCGATTTCTTTCTGGATCGACAAAAGCTCCCACGCCCTCCGGCAAAAAATCCGCTCCCACAATATAATTTTGTTCAAATAAACTATGAGTCCGGTAAATGACCACGGTCACCCTATTTTTGATTTGATAATTAAAATAAGAGCTTAAGTACGAATAAGAATTTTCTAGATGATTTACGACGTCTTCAAAATGCTGTTTTTGGCCCATGTCGTTTAAATCCAATGAATGATAGATATCGAAATGTTCTGATCGATAAAAATTATCATTCACGCGCTCCCACAGCACTTTATTTTTACCAAATTGAGCTTCTGAAGAACTGAGAAACCCCAAAAAAATTACCACGCTCAACATCCATACTCTCATTATTTTATTCATGCGCTTACTCCTGTATGACAAAAAACTCTACCCCAAGGCTACCTTGATTGTGTTATAATGGCAATAGACATACTTTGAAATACAAAGGAACACATATGGCTTGTTTAAAAGTCGTGATGTTCGCATTTTTGTTATTTTTCCCCATAAAAGCTTTTGGGAATGATCCGCGCACGGAAGCTCGCTGGAATGTGGGATTTGTGGCATCTCTCCACAAACAAATGCGGCTCGGAAAACATCAAAAGTCGGGCGCCGAACTGTTGCTTTTTCATATTCAATTTTCAACTCGACTGCATGATTTTCAAAAATCGCCATTTTCTAAACTTGATCTGGTACTCGTTGGCACAGTCGGACAATCGCTTCACCCGAAAAAAAACGGCATTTACGGTTTCGAGGAACTGGCGCGTTTTTATCTGAAGCCTAAAAAACAAATAGAACCATTTTTTGAAGCGGGAGCGGGCGTCAATGAATTTCATCTTAAAATTCCTGAATTAGGAAGTACCTTTGAATTTTCTCTCCAAGCGGGCGGAGGAATTAAATATCATTTAAAAAATCATCAAAATTTTGCGTACATTGCCGGGTATAAAATAACTCACTACTCAAACTCTGGCGTTGTCAGACCCAATCAAGGAATTAATTTAAGTACCGTTTTTGTGGGCATTACTTTTACTCCGAAAAAATAGCATAGTTTTTACTAGACCTTAAGTCAACCGTAAAAACTATGCTATATTTTTATTTTTCTAAAAGATAGTTATGAACAGCTTCCAATATTTTCGCCGCAGGAAGGACACGTGTAACAAGAGCCTGTGCGGACCATTAGCCCGCCGCACCGGCACGCGGGGGCATCTTGATATGAAAACAAGGTAGATTTCGCAGAGGCGAGCGCTATCTGTGGCTCTTTGGACAACATCTTTGTTTCCTCGTTAACTGCGGTGTTTTCAGTTTTAGCTGTGGTGGTGCCCGGCGTATAAATCCCCAAAGCCATTTGATCTTCCTTTGATAAAAAATTGATTGCTAAAAATTTTCCAATATAATCCAAAATAGACTTTGCTACAAGGATGTCTTGATTTTCAGTATACCCCGCCGGATCAAACCGTGAATGCACGAATTTTTTAATAATTGTTTCGATGGGCACTCCCGACTGCAAAGAGACAGATATTAATACTCCAATCGCATCCAAGAGCCCGGAAATGGTTGATCCTTCTTTAGCCACTCGTATAAAAACCTCTCCGAGCCTGCCATCTTCATACAGGCCGCAATGAATATAGCCCTCGTGGCCAGCAATGGAAAATTTATGCCTTAACGCCTTAACATCTGCGGGTAATTTTCTTCTTTCCACAGCAGAAGCATTTTGTTGAGAAGTTGATTCCGCGGCATCTTTGTTTGCTTGCCCTGAGTTTGTCGAACGGGATCCCCTTGTCTTCGACGTATTAAGCGGCTGCGACCCCTTGGAATTGTCGCGATAAATCGCAATGGCTTTGATGCCAAGCTTCCATGCATCTATGTATGTATTCATTACTTCTTCGATCGTGGCGCTTTCTGGTAAATTTACTGTTTTAGAAATTGCCCCTGAAATAAACGGCTGTGCGGCAGCCATCATTCGAATATGCCCAAGATAGTGTATGGATCTCTTTCCTCCCAACGTATTAGTGGCGCAATCAAAAACGGGCAAATCTTCTTCTTTGATGTGCGGGGCACCTTCGATAGAGTCGTTTTTTAAAACGTATTCTATTATTTCTTTTGCTTCTTTTTCAGAATACCCTAAATTCGTGAGCGCGCTCTCCAAAGAACGATTCACAATTTTAATAAATCCTCCGCCCACCATTTTTTTATATGCGACGAGCGAAAAACCAGGTTCAATGCCCGTGGTATCCGCATCCATCATAAAGGAAATGGTTCCGGTGGGAGCCAGCACCGAAACTTGCGAATTCCTCACACCATTTTTTACCCCTTCTTCATAGGCCACTCTCCACGAAGCCTGGGCCGCCTCCCACACATTCGGCAAAAGATATTTTTTATCAATTTTTTTTGCTTCTTCTCCATGCATTTTTATTACCTTGAGCATGGGCTCCTTGTTTTTTTCGTACCCAGCAAACGGACCAACTGCTTTTGCGAGTTCTGTTGAAACAACGTACGCTTCGCCCGTCATCATGGAAGTAATTGCTCCGGCATGAGCACGCGCTGCTTCAGAATCATACGGATACCCCCAGCGCATCAGAAGCGCCCCCAAGTTGGTATAGCCCAATCCTAATTCCCGGTAATCTTTGGCGTTTTGTTCTATTAGAGGCGTCGGATATGAAGAATGTCCGACAATAATATCTTGCGCAATAATAAAAATTCGCGCTGCCGAGCGGAATGATTCAACGTCAAACTCTCCCGTTTCTTTTAAAAAGTTAAGTAAATTTAATGATGCTAAATTGCACGCGGAATTATCCAAATGCATGTATTCAGAGCAAGGATTGGAAGCGCTAATTTTCCCCGCTGCGGGACACGTGTGCCACTGGTTAATGGTGGTATCAAACTGCATTCCCGGATCGGCGCAGTGCCATGCGGCTTCTGCAATAAGCTTCATAATATCGCGCGCTTTAACGGTTTCGGCCACTGCTCCCGTTTGCACAAACCGCAAATTCCAATCGCGATCTTCCAAAACAGCTTTCATGAATTCATCGCTCGCACGCACTGAATTATTTGCATTCTGAAAAAATACATTCGTGTACACCTCTCCATCTATGGCATCATCATACCCCAAGCCAATAAGAGATTTTGCTTTTTCTTCTTCCTTCCATTTGCAAACAATAAACTGTTTAATGTCCGGGTGATCTGCATTTAAAATAACCATCTTTGCGGCACGCCTTGTTTTGCCGCCCGATCGGATGGTGCCCGCAATTGCGTCAGCCCCTTTCATAAAGGACACTGGCCCAGATGATTTGCCTCTATTGGAAATGCTTTCTTGGGAAGACCGCAAGGGGGATATATTAATACCAGCCCCTGATCCTCCCGCAAAAATAAACATCTCTGTCCGATACCATTCTGAAATGGACTCCTTATTGTCTGTAACGGACAAAATAAAACAGGCAGAGCATTGCGGCTTTTTCTCAATACCCACATTAAACCATACCGGAGAATTAAAAGATCCGTGCTGATGCACCAAAAGATACTTTAACTCTTCATTAAATATTTTGCCATCTGTAAGCGAAGAAAAATACCCGGATTCTATTCCCCAATTGGTAATGGTGTCAGCTACTCGGTCAATTAATTGTTTGACGGAATTTTCCCGGCCCGGACGCCCAATATGCCCGGAAAAATATTTTTCCGCTACGATGTCGGTCGCGGTCTGGCTCCAAAATCTTGGCACCTCAACATCCGATTGTTCAAAAATTACTTTTCCTTGTGCGGAAGAAATTTGCGCCTTCCTTTTTTCCCATAATATTTCGTCATACGGATGAGTAGTTTCTTTTGTGAAGTGCCGTTCGATATGAAGTTTTAAGCGATCCGACAAAGCAAAAAAGGTCCCCGCTTCGGGACCATCATGTATGCCAAAGAGTTGGTTTTTGAACTCATCCATATTTTATTCTAGCATGCATCCAAAAATAAATTCAAAATCTGCATGTGGATAGCAGAAACATTAAACACCGAGTGTTTAATGTTTCGTGTTGACAAATAAATATGTAGTGCTAAACTAATTCCGGACTTAAACGAGGATTTATGGCAAAAGTAGAAGAAGCCCGTGTTATATTTAAACATTAGACAAAACAAAACTCCCTCCGTAGGGAGTTTATTTCTTCTGCCTTCGGAGAAAGGCCGGAATGGAATCGAGCTCTGATTCGTTAGCAACAACACTACCGGAAACTTCCAGTTTTTTGGCAGCGTCGCTGTTATTTGGCCCGTTGGGAGCATTTTTTGCAGTAAATGGCCCGAACAACGTTGCTGTTTTTGGAGCATTAGAATCAGGGAAACCAGACGCAATAACCGTGATTTTGATATCCCCCTTTTTTAATCGATCATCCTGTATGGCTCCAAAAATAACTTTTGCCTCCGGATCAATGGAAGCAGTAATGATTTTAGCCGCTTCTTGTATTTCCCACATGGTGAGATCCGATCCTCCGGCTACCGCAAAAAGCACGCCCTTTGCGCCATTGATAGAAATATCAAGAAGTGGTGAATTAATTGCCAGCTTTGCGGCTTCTTCGGCGCGCGACTCGCCTCTTCCGTGCCCGATACCCATAAGCGCCGACCCTGCGTTTTGCATAATCGCTTTTACATCAGCAAAATCAACATTAATAACTCCTGGCATGGTGATTAAATCAGAAATTCCTTGCACCGCGTGCCGCAATACTTCATCGCACTCTGCAAAAGCAGACAAAAAAGAAGTATCTTTGTCGATCACGCTCAATAAGCGATCGTTGGGAATAACAATCAATGCATCCACCGCATCTCGTAATCTCATGAGGCCAATTTCCGCGAGTCGGGCGCGCTCAGCGCCCTCAAAAGCAAATGGCTTGGTGACCACTCCTATGGTAAGAGCTCCCATGGCTTTAGCGGCTTCAGCAATCACCGCAGATGCTCCGGTGCCCGTGCCGCCTCCAAGCCCGCAGGCGATAAAAACCATATCCGCGCCTTTTAAAATTTCTTGGACTTCGTCTTTCGTTTCTTCGGCGGCTTGTTTTCCAAGCTCGGGGTTCATTCCAGTGCCCAAACCTTTTGTTAAACCCTTGCCAATCCGTACTTTTTTCTGCGCTAAACTTTGGTGAAGATCTTGCGCATCGGTATTGATTGCAATAAATTCAACACCGCGCACTTTTGACTGCACCATGTGATTTATCGCATTTCCCCCGGACCCGCCAACTCCAATAACTTTGATCCGGGCAAACGATTCAATATCTGGTTTAACGTGTGGCATTTCTAAACATAGTAGCGTGCGAAAAAATAATTGCAACACTTGACAGATTACAGAAATTTTTACGATGCTATGGCAAAAATGCCCGGAGCCACTTGAAAAAAGATCCTGATTGTCCCCTCAAAAGCGGGGATGAAGATTCTTTTTCGTCCAAAGCGAGAAGAGCAATGCCCACCGCAGTAGACCATGCGGAATCTTTTACCTTATCTTTGAGTCCGCCAACATTTTCTGAAGAAGCAATGCGCGCGGGAAGTTTAAGATAATTTTTTGCAAATTCAGAAATACCCTGCAGGTTTGATCCGCCTCCGATCATCACCGCTCCGGCGGGAAGCAAGCCAACTCGGTCAACTTTTTTTAAATGTTTTTCTACTAACTCAAAAATGTCATCGAGCCGAGCCTCGATTATTTCAGCAAGCTTTTTTTTGGAATACGCGCCATGAATCAGATCGTCTTTTTTTGAAATGGGCGCTACGTGAGCCACCGCGCCATAGTTTATTTTTAATTTTTCCGATTCTTCCAGTGAGATTTGAAAGCCAACCGCAATATCATTGGTAATATGCGAAGAACCAACCGGCAAAACTTCCAAAGAATAGGACAAACCCTCTTCAAATAAAATAACGGAGGTCGTGGCGGCACCCAAATTAATCAGCATAACCCCTACCTCTTTTTCTCTTTTCGATAAAACTGCGTGAGCCATCGCCAAGGGGCCCGCAACAATATCTTCTAAATCAATACGTGCTTCATCGGCAACCTTAAGTACGCTTTTTACCTGTTGTGAAAAAGCGGTTATAAACATAGTTTCCGACTCCAACTTCATACCGGAAAGCTCGAAGGGATTATGGATGGGGGATTCTCCATCAATTCTGAAAGAAATAGGCACATGGTAGAGCACTTCCCTGTTTTGAATTTTGCTTAAATTGGTCTCGCTCGCCTGCACCGCGCGATTCATATCTTCCTTTGAAACTTTCCCATCGGCGCGGGAGATAGCCACTAAACCGCGTGATTTCTGAAAACCTAAGCCCAAACCTCCCATGCCGATATATGCCCTGCCGTGTGCAAGGCCCGTTGCTGTTTCCAAAGAGTGTATCGCCTGCTCGATCGATTCAGCCACCTCATTTTCTTCATAGATAACCCCCTTTCTCATTCCTTTAGAAATGGAGGCGCCAACACCTACGACACGCGGCAAGGATTCTCCGCGGACGCATTCAAGAGCCACAATTTTAATGGATTCAGTGCCCAAATCTATTCCGATAACTCCTTTCGACTTTTGCATAATATATTTTTTTCTTTTCTCTCCATTATTTTAGCATCTTTTAGCGTTTTGTGGTCAAATCCTAAAAGATGCAAGCATCCGTGGACAAAAAGAAATTGGATATTTTTTCTTCGAGCGTTTAAAAATATTTCTCCTCGCCCTTTCTCTATCAAAAAAGATAAAACATCGGCTGTTGTATCTTTGCCCCGATATTTTTTGTTAAGTTTCCGCATACGGTATGGGCTTGCCAAAACCACGCTTAACTCAAGGGGATGCTTACATATCGCATGATACAGGTTTTCAAAAAGTTTTATTCTGATTTTTATTTTTGTTAGATTCGTGACCTCCATCATTATTTTTTATAGGATAGTTCCATCTTAAGCGCTGCTGAAATTCTGTCTCCCGAAGCTTTTCCTTTGAGTGTCGGCATAATAATTTTCATTACTTTGCCAAAATCTTTTTCTCCCACCCCTCCCGCTTCGCGAACGCCTTCTTGCACAATGCGCAATAAATCCTCATCAGAAATTTCTGGCGGCAAATATTTTTTGAGAATAGCAAGTTCGCTTTCCTCTTTTTGAGCAAGATCAGCGCGTGCCGCCTTTTGATATTCAAAAGTTGCGTCTTTACGGCGCTTCGCTTCCGAAGAAATAACGTCCAATACTTCGCTGTCCGATAGGCCGATGTCCTTTTTGCGAAGTTCTATTTCCTTATTACGAATAGCGGCTAATAGCATCCGTAAAGTGGAGACCGCTTCTGCGTCTCCACTTTTTAGAGCCCTTTTTTGATCCTCCGAAATCGTGTCTTTTAAACTCATTTTGATTTTAAATTACTCTATTTTTCCAAGTTTACGAAGCCGGTCCATTTCTTGCTGCCATTTTACACGCCGCAATGCTTCCCGTTTTTTTTGGTATTCGGATTTTTGAGGGGAATAATACCTCCTTCCTTTTACCCGAAGCAAAAAACCGCTTTGCTGAACCATTTTTGAAAAGCGCCGCAACAAACTTCCTGTTGATTCGTTATCTCTTTTTCTTACTTCAACCATAATAATTTTTAATTTGTAGCCATTAGTTTTTAGACCATCCCCCGAGTATGTGAAGATGCAGATGATCTATAATCTGCCCTCCATCTTTACCCACGTTAAACGCAAGCTTATAGCCCGCCAAATGAAGTTTTTCAGCCGATTCTTTTGCCATATGAATCAAATGCCCCAACAGCGCTTCGTCATCATGAGATATAGCCTGTATGGAGGGTATGTGTCTTTTTGGAATCGCTAAGTAATGAACTGGAGCTGAAGGCCGAATGTCCTTAAAGATAACAATATCGGAGGATTCTTGCAAGATCTCGGCTGGAGTTTCCTTTTTGGCTATTTTGCAGAAAAGACAATTTGGATCCATCTTATTTTTTAGTTTTAAGCCTGCTTTTTAATTTTTCAATCAATGTATTCTGCATAATAATCTCTTGGGTGCCTTCATCCATGTCCCGCAAAATAATCGAGCCGTCCATGGCTTCTTTTTGCCCTAAAATGAGAGAAAATTGAGCTCCAACTTTTGCGGCTATTTTAAGTTGGGCTCTAAAATTATCGCGAGACAAGGATTCTGCCACGGGTATGCCTTCGTTCCGCAACTCTTCGATGAGCGTAAAACTTTTTTTCTTTGCCGCCGGCCCAATTTGAATAAGAAATACACGCGGCTCCGATTTGAGCGCAAGAGGAAGATTTAATCTTTTCATTTCATAAATGATCCTCTCAAGGCCAAAAGCCGCTCCCGCGGCAGGAAGAATTTTGCCCCCCAAAATAGCCATTAATTCGTCGTACCTCCCTCCGCCAGCCAAGGCAATCGATGGTGCCTGTTCATCGCTTTTTTCTTTTTTTTCTTCCTCCAAAAATATTTCAAAAACAGTCCGGCCGTAATAATCGAAGCCTCGCACCAAGTAATTGTCTAAAATATATGGAATTTGGCCTTCATCCAAAAACTCTAATACATTTTTAAAATGTTCCTTGCATGCTTCACAGACATGCTCAATCATTTGCGGGGCTTGTGATCGCAATTCTACACATTCTAATTCCTTGCAATCAAGCATTCGAAAGGGGTTTTCTTTAAATCTTCTTTTGCAATCCTTACAAAGATAATTGAACTTTTTTTTGTAATAACTGCTCAATTCTTTTTTGTAGGCAGGCCGGCATTCCTTATCCCCCAAACTATTTATGTGAACAAGCGTATTTTTGAAACCAAGTTCAAACAAAATAAGATAGAAAATCTTGATCACCAAGGCATCAATAATAGGATCGGCCTCTCCCAAAACCTCTATCCCAAATTGCCGAAACTCCCTAAACCTTCCTTTTTGAGGATTTTCGTATCTAAAAAACGAGCCGTGGTAATATAATTTCACCGGTTGAGGCAATGAACTCATTCCATTTTGCTGATACGCGCGCATAACAGAAGCGGTGCCCTCCGGACGCAACGCCAACATATCTCCGCTTCTGCTTTTGAATGTATACATTTGTTTTTCCACTATATCGCTTGTTTCCCCCAAGGGGCGCAAAAATAAATCGGCATATTCAAGGTGCGGGGTTTGAATAGGTGAAAAACCATAAAATTCGGAAATTTCTTTTGCCTTTTCCACTATGGCGTCCAAATACCTAATATCTCCGGAGAGCATATCGTGCATGCCCTTGGGAGATTGTATAAATTCTTTTTTTGGTTTTTTTGTCATAGTCTAATGGACATATGTTAATAAACTGCGGCTCGCGCTATCGGCCAAAGCCGTAAAAAAACTTTGCCCGTAATGTTTTCTTTTGGCAACAACCCCCATATTCTGGAGTCGGAACTTCGCGGGCGATTATCTCCCAAAACAAAGTATTGGCCGCTCGCAAGCGTTACATTCAAATCTGGAGATGTTCTTAAGGATTTTGACAAATATTCTTCTTCCAAAAGAACAGGCTTATTCGTTGCTACATCTTTAATCACCACTTTGCCATTTTCTATTTTAATGGTCTCGCCCGGAAGGCCGATGACTCTTTTGATGAAATATTCTGATGGCTTGAGAGGATATTTAAAAACGATCACCTCCCCTCTTTTGGGCTCGTGAAATCTATAGGACAATTCATCGACAATCAAGTATTCGCCATTTTTAAAATTTGGCTCCATAGATTCTCCTTCGACAATAAATGGTTTGGCAAGATAATCCCGTATCGGAATAACAATAACCAAAGAAATAATTGCTACTTTAATGATTTCCCAAAAACCATTTTTATTCTGTGTTTCTGCGCTATCTAGCATAACAATTTTCAAATTATACGCTTGTTTGAAGCCAGCTGCAATAGCTGTTAAAATGACGGTAATGAAAACAATACTAGGCTTAGGAAATCCAGGGCCGGAATATGAAAACACCCGGCACAATGCCGGCAGAATGGTTGTTAAGTATTTTGCAAAAGAAAACGATTTTCCAGGTTTTGAGTTCGATAAAAAATCTAACTCGCTCGTTTCAGAGGGCAAAATAGGAAAAGTAAAAACCGTAGCCGCGCTTCCTGAAACGCTTATGAATAAATCCGGAAATGCCGCCGCGAAGTTAATGAAGCCTCGCAAGGAATTGCCGGATTTAATGGTAATTCACGACGATCTAGATTTGCACCTCGGAAAAGTAAAAATTTCCTATGGCAAAAATTCGGGCGGGCACAAAGGAGTGGAATCCGTAATGCGCGCGGTTAAAACCAAAAACTTTGTCCGCATCCGTGTTGGAATTTCATCGGCCTCGGGCCGGAAGCCACCAGATATCTTGAAATTCATCATTGGCAAATTTAAACCCGAAGAAGAAAAAATTCTCAAAAAAGTTTGCAAAAAAATCTCTGAAGCGCTTTATACAATGATCACTGAATCGCTGGAGAAAGCCATGAGCCAATTTAACTAAAAGCCCCGCAAAATGCGGGGCTTTTTTTATTAATCTTTTTCTATTTCTTCAATAATTAGAGTGTTGTTTGTGGCAACCATTACATAGACAATGCAATCATCTTTCTTTGTGATTTTTACGCACCTCGCAGAAAACCCATACTCAAAATCTGAAATTGCGGCTTTTTTTGGCGTCCCACCGTTTGATTACTGTGCCAGTTTCATTACGAAGTTCGACATCTAATTTTTTTACTACCATAAAACCCTCGTAAACATTTCTTTTCATAAACTAGCAAGCTGTTAATTTTTTGTCAATTGTAACATTTTTGGCCGATCGGCCGATTTTATTACACTATGACAATTTAAATTTTCTTTTCAATTCTTCCTCGTCAAATAAGGCGTCGGCAACCATTATTTTTGCCCATTTTTCAATACCCAATTCTTCAATGGCATCTTTTAAATTTTCGGAAACTCTGTATGGACTTACCCAAACACTTTTTTGTAACGGCTCGAAGCCGTAATCTATAAGTTCGGTCCGCAAAAATTTTCTATACTTTCTGTATTTTTCTGGTATATCAAAAATCAAAACTCTCCATCTGCCATCCCATTTTTCCAATTTCCCCTTTTCTATATCAAGTTTATATAAAATATTATTTCTTTCTTTTTCCCCCTTTTCTGTCAAAGTAAAAAATTGCCCGCCGTCTCCTCCGTGTTTAACCAATCCGCTTTTTTGTAACCGGTATAATGTGGAACGAAAAGAATTTTTTCTATGCCCGCAAAACGCGTGGTAATAAGGGTGCGGAAAAAATGAAGATATAGTTATTCCGGCAATATCGCCGACTATAACTAGAACCGCTTTTGCGAGTGATAGAAACTTGCCCGCTTCTTTTGCGCTTTGCTTCCTTTCTTCAAGTACAAAATTTCTTTGTTTTTTATTCATTGCGGCAACAATAGCAGCATCGAAAACAAATTGCAACAAATTCGGACGATCGGTCGAATTTGTTGCAATGAGATTAATGAGACAATGAGCCAGCGTAATTAAAACCCCCGACGATAGTCGGGGGTTTTTCTTTTTTCGAGACCAAAGTTTTTTCTTGAGCCGACAAAATTCTTCAGCTAATTCGTCGGAGTTGGGTAGTATTTTGGCAAGAATTTTGTAAACATCGCGAACTTCTTTTTGAGTTAATCCGTATGTTTTAATAATTTCTTCCGGAATAGCAGGGAAGCCGGCAATAACAATTTCTCGAGCCCGTTTTTTAGAAACTTTCATTGTTTTTCTAATTCTTTCCATACTAGGAAATGGTGTTCTAATTACAAAGCGCTTCCTTCGTTGGCATAAAACCCTCGCAAATATTTCTTTTCATAAGTTAGCAGGCGCTTGATAAAAAGTCAAATTTTGTGTAGACTGGCTAATACTGGAAAATAAATTGGAAAAACTTTTAATAGTTGCGGTTACCCCCTCGTTATTGGAAAAGGGGGAATTTTGGTTTTCGGAAAATTTTGAAGAAATAGAAAAAATGCAAAAAGAGAGTGGCTTGCCCCGAGCGGAGTCGAGGTGGTGGCGACGAAACACAAAAATTATCGAGCAGGGAGAAAAAATTTCTTTATCGGAATTTTTACGGAGCGTGGCCGAGCTCGGGTATCAAAAAGTGTGGGAAACTTCCCACAAAGGAGAATTTTCACAAAGAGGAGGAGTGGTCCATATTTTTCCTATCAATTCCGATCAAATATATTCTATTGAATTTGATGGAAATTATATATCGGAGATAACGCCGGCAACGCCCTCCTCAACATCCGATGTTAAATCCCAAAAAACATCGGATGTTTTCCCGGGCACTGCCGGCTTATTTGTTCTCGGAGATTATGTTGTTCATATCGACCATGGCATCGGAATTTTTAAAGAGGAGGTGGAAAATGATTATATGATTGAGTACGCCGCGCCCGCCAACCGCCCCCATGCTCCCGATCTTCTTTTTGTACCAAAAAAGGAAACGAAAAGATTGGCACCCTATCTTGGTTTCAAAAAACCGCATATGAGCCGGCTCGGAACGCCGCTCTGGAATATCACCAAAAAGAAAGCAAAAGAAGATATTATCGAATTTGCAAAAGAACTTCTTAAAATTTTGGCTAATCGAAAAATGGTGGAACGCCCCCCGTACTATGCATACCGAATAGAGGAAGAAGAACTGGAAGCAAGTTTTATGCACACAGACACTCCTGACCAAAAAAAATCTTTGGCAGAAATATATCATGATCTTGAAAAACCGATTCCCATGGAGCGCATTTTGACGGGAGATGTCGGTTTTGGAAAAACAGAGGTCGCGCTCCGCGCGGCATATCGCGTGATTTTACATCATAAACAAGTCGCGCTCATCGCACCCACCACCATTTTAGCGGACCAGCATTACGAAGTGTTTAAAAAACGCTTGGATGACTTTGGCGTATCCATTGGAAGATTCACGCGGTTGGACGGCAAAAAAACGCTGAAAGAAAACATCAAAAAAATTTCCGAAGGAAAAATTGATATGGCAATCGGCACGCACAAACTTTTGGGACATAGCATTCAGTTTAAAAATTTGGGGCTTTTAATTATTGATGAAGAACAAAAATTTGGCGTAGCACACAAAGAACACTTTAAAAAAATGAATCCGGCACTCGATATTTTAACGCTCTCCGCAACTCCCATTCCCCGAACGCTCAATATCGCGCTTTCCGGGATTCAATCAATATCAAAAATTGAAACCCCGCCGGAAGGCAAAGTAGAAATTAAAACTTACGTGCTACCAAAAAATAAAAAAATCATAAAGGATGCCATTTTACTGGAATTGGGTCGTGGCGGCCAAATTTATTTTTTGGCAAATAGAATTCATAAAATTCCTAAAATACTGGAGGAAATTAAATTACTCAAAACCGGCGCAAAAATTGGAATACTGCACGGCAGGATGGGAGAACGACAAATTATTAAAACCATGCGTGGTTTTCGAAATAAAGAGTTTAATCTTTTGATTTCGACCACGATTATTGAAAATGGCCTTGATATTTCCGACGCAAACACTTTAATTGTTGAAAATGCAACGCTTTTGGGTCTTGCGGAAGCGCATCAATTGCGAGGCCGAATCGGCAGAGGAGATAAAGAAGCATACGCCTATTTCCTTTACCCGTCGCAAAAATTGCCAGAACGCGCCGCAGAGCGCCTAGAAACACTCGAACGATACGCGTGGCTCGGAGCTGGCATGGAAATCGCCAAACGCGATCTCGAAATTCGTGGCGCAGGAAATATTTTGGGGCGTGCCCAAAGCGGCGTGGCCTACCGCGTGGGGCTCAATTTATATTTTGAACTTCTTGAAGAGGCGGTCGCAGAACTAAAAAGAATAAAAACTGGCTCAGTGTAGCCAGTTTTTATTCTTTTTAGTTCTGCGATTTTACGCCGGATTTTCCTCTTTTTTTAGAGATTCTGCGATCGGCTTTACATACGGTTCCCCGGGCTTGCCTAAAAATGAAAGCGAAAGCTTTTTATCTCCCGGATGAAACACCGCGATCTGAAATACATACGTTTTGCCGGATTCTATCATTTCGCGCATTTTTTTCTCGGTGCCAAATTCGGAAATATGCGCCAAACCGTATATACCCGTATCGAATACGGTAAGTGCGCCGAATTTATTCAGCCGCAAAACGCGACCCTCCACAATATCGCCTTTTTTGTATTTTTCTTTATTGATTTCCCATGGATCGGGCTTTAACGCTTTTATCGAAAGGGAGATTTTGTCGCCATCGATCGCAATAATTTTTACTTTTTGCGTATCTCCGATTTTAAATATGCTTGCAGGATTTTCCACCAACGCCCAATCAAGCTCTGAAATATGCGCCAAACCCTCCAAACCATCTTCTATTTTAATGAACACGCCGAATTCAACGACACCGGTTACGTCGCCCTCAATGACATCGCCAATTTTGTATTTTTCTATTATTTTTTTTAGCTCTTCGGATTCAGTGCCTTTTTCTGATAAAATTAATTTTTCTTCTTTGGGATCCATATCCAAAATAACCACTGACAAGAGGGTGCCTACCAATTTTTTGAGTTCTTCAGAAATTCTTTCTTTATCTCCTCCTTCTACTTTCGGATAATGAGATGCCTTAAGTTGCGAAGCTGGTAAAAAACCCTTAACCCCGCGCCATTCCAAAACCAGTCCGCCTTTGTTGGAATCTACCACTTTGAGATCAATGGCGCCTTGTGATGCTTTCAGTTGTGCGGCTTCTTTCCACAAAGCTTCTGATCCCGCTTCTTTAATGGAAAGCTCAATGAGACCGTCTTCATTTTCGATGCTGACTATTTTTCCCGCTATTTCATCTCCCACTTTTAAATTTTTGATAATATCTTTAGCATTTTGATATTCTTTTCCAAACACTATTCCCGTACCCACGCTGCCCAAATCTAAAAACAAAGAAATGCCTTTTCTTTGGATCACCGTGCCCTTGATCAGTTCGCCCAATTTCAAAAAGCCCTTTTGTCGGGATTTAAGAAGTTCTTCCATAATGCTGTTTTCGTTGGAGACAGCATTTTTTTCTTCCGTTGGAGCCATGAGTGTCATGGATTCTATTATAATGATTAAAATAAAAGAGTAAAGGCCCCGCATTGGCGGGGCCTTTTTTTTACGATCGCTTGCCAGGTTGAGTGCGCCTTTCAGCGCGCCAGCAATGGCGGCGAAGTATCGCCGCCTCGCGCAACCTTGCGCGGTTCGCGGCCAAGTTGGCGAAGCGAGGCCGTGCCGCCAACTCATTGAACAGCGCGGGCCAACCGGCAACTTTCGCATGCTGCCGCGCCGCATCTTCGGACCCGTGGGTCAGAAGATGGACCAATTGCCGCCGAAGCTTTCGCTTCGGGAGCACTACACTGTAGTAGTGCTCAATTTTGCCCCCGCGCTTTCCAGCCGACCGCGGCTTTCCCTTTTTTGCCTCGGACTTTTTTTCCATTTTCTCCTCCTATCCTCCAGCCATTATATCATACATATAAGTATTGTCAAGTACTCCCTAAATGCCGATATTTCTGGTAGAATTCCACGATATGATAATAACCTACTATGGACTCTCGTGTTTTAAAATTCAAAGCGGCGATACCGTCATCGCTATTGATCCATTTTCCAAAAATTCGGGGTTGACTCCCCCGCGTTTTGAAGCACACATGGTACTTTCATCGCATGGTCACGAAAACCATGCGAACATAGATTCTCTTTCAGAAAAAGAAAATAATTCTCTTTTTAAAATCACCGGGCCGGGGGAGTATGAATTTAAAGGAATCACCGTGCGGGGAATTCCTTCGTATCATGATGCGAAAAAGGGAAAAACAAACGGTAAAAATACTATCTATATAGTAGAGTGGGAAGATATGCGTCTGGCGCATATGGGAGATTATGGCGAAGAGGAATTCCGAAGCGAGGTGCAGGAAGCCATCGGCACGCCCGATATTTTATTTGTCCCTGTCGGAGGCGGAGATACGATTGACGCAGAAATGGCTGCAAAATTGATAAACCAAATTGAACCGCGAATGGTAATCCCGATGCATTACAAAATCTCGGAGCTGAAAGCAAAACTTGATGGCGTGGAAGTATTTATGAAAGAAATGGGAGAAAAAGCGACTCCGGAAGATCGGCTCACGATCAAGAAAAAAGATGTCCCCTCTGCGGAACAATCAAAAATTGTTGTTTTAAAAACACCATAATATGAGAAGTCCATTAGATTATCTTGAAGAACTTCAAGATAAGCCCGAGACAACGCGGCAGATTGTTGCCTTTGTTTTTGTCGCAATACTGATGGCAATTATTATCGCCGTGTGGATTTTGACATTGTCATTATCCACTTCTCCAACAACAACTTCCTCGCCCGCCGCGCCATCTCCGTTGGCGCTTTTGTGGAATTATATACAAGGAATTTTTAAGAAGTAAAATCCCACACCTTTTGAAAAAAGTGTGGGATGGTTGTTTAAAAATTCTTCCCATTATTCCTCAGTGTGCAAAGAATATCTTCGAAATGTTGTTCAACGTGTACGAGTGTGTTGGAAATCCGCTGTGATTGCTCTGCATTCGCAATGAGCGCAAACGCGATTGCTCTAATCGCCGAATCAACGTCATTGTATGTTAAAAACTTTTTTGCTTGTTCTAAGGCTGTCGCTTCTGGCATAAGTCCCTCCTCCTTTCGTTACAAATTTATTTCCAAACCTTCGTATGCGGCTTGGACTTGAACATTAAAATCTCCGAGCAGCTCTTTTGTTTTATTTTCGATACCTAAAATCTGCTCGTCACTGGAACCCGGATCGTGATGGAACAAAAGCACTTTCTTTACTTCCGCTTCAAGCGCTGTTTTCGCCACCGCCTCGGGATACGAATGCCCCCAACCGTGTCGGCATAATCCGCCAACTTCGCCGTTATAAACTTGGCGAGTATATTGGCAGTCAGTTATCCAAATATCGGCACCTTTCGCAAGGCTTACCAGACGCGGATCGGGTTTTGCAGGATCAAATGGCTCATTATCCGTGGTATACGCAAGAATTTTCCCATTGGGAAATTTGAGCCGCATCCCATAGGTTTCTTGCGGATGATTGAGTTTTCGAAATATAACTTTGACGATTTCGTCTGAACGGTAGCCGATAACTGAAAAATTCATCATATCATACAGGTCCTCAAAATCCATCTGAGTAATTTTCATGAGCTCTCGAAAAGATACTGGAAAATTTGGCGGATCCATTTGCCCGCGTAAACACGTTTCGGCATTTTTTTGCCAATCGGTCCCGCCAAAAAATTGAAATTCATTGTGAACGCCCGTTTCTTTGTTAATGTAGAGCGGACCAAAAAATGGCAGTCCTTGAATATGATCCCAGTGCACATGAGAAATAAAAAAGTGCATCTTGATGCCATTTTGCCTGAACATCTCCGGAAAAAGAGAATTGCCAAAAGACCGGAGCCCCGTCCCCATATCCAATGCAAAAATGTGATTTCCGTATCGCACTTCCACGCATGAGGTATTACCACCATAGGTTGATGGGCCTTTTTCTTTATATTTTTTGAAAAACTTATCAAAACTTGTCGCGCAAGAAAGATTCTGATAGCTTGCAACCGCTTTGACAATTTTTTCCTCAACATCTTCCAATGTCAGCGGCGTCGGAATACTCCCCCGTACACCCCAGAATTTGACCTTCACTTTTTCTGTCATTTTCCACTTCCTTTCCTGATTTCAAGTCCCTTTAATATCATACACATTACCAAAAATTTGTCAATACAAAATGTCAAACCTCGGAGGTTTGACATTAGATTTTTTGCCTTCCAAAGATTCTGGTGCCGGTTTTTGAAGATTCTGTTCTGCGCGCAAATCGTCAATGCCTTCGGCTATACATCTAGAGCGTGTGCTTGTCAATACCTATCCCAGTAAACTTTGTGATATAATTTTTTCATCACTTTTTAATTATGCCTTCCAAAAAAGAAGAAGAACCAAAATTACAATCAATAGGGACTCTGGCTCCGCGGGAAATCGTGGACGAAATGAAAGAGTCTTATTTAGATTACGCGATGTCCGTTATTGTTTCGCGGGCCCTTCCTGACGTCAGGGACGGCATGAAACCAGTCAATCGCCGGATTCTTTTTGCCATGCATGAAATGGGACTTGTCCACCAAGCAAAATTTAAAAAATCTGCGAATGTCGTGGGAGAAGTTATGGGAAAATACCATCCCCACGGAGACACGGCAATCTACGACTCGATGGTGCGCATGGCGCAGGATTTTTCTTTGCGGTACCCATTAGTGGAAGGCCAAGGCAACTTTGGATCCATTGATGGAGACTCCGCCGCGGCAATGCGGTATACCGAGTCACGCATGTCAGGAATTGCTTCTGAAATGCTCCGCGACATCGAAAAGGAAACGGTAGATTTTGTCCCCAACTACGATGGATCTAAAAAAGAACCGGCCGTTTTTCCTGCGGCAATTCCACAACTTTTGCTTAACGGCTCCATAGGAATCGCAGTCGGTATGGCCACTAATATCCCCCCGCATAATCTCACGGAAGTGGTAAACGCCACGCTTCATTTATTAAAACATCCGAGAGCCACCGTGGAAGATTTGACGGAATTTGTCACCGGACCTGATTTTCCTACCGGAGGCATCATTTTTAATAAAAAAGAAATTTTGCAAGCATATATCACCGGCCGTGGAGGAGTGGTCAATCGAGGCGAAGCGGAAATTGTAGAACGGAAATCCGCCGGCCATGGCGGAGGCGATTGGCAAATTTTGGTAAAATCAATCCCCTACCAGGTCAATAAATCGGAGTTGATCGCTAAAATCGCGGACTTGGTCCATGAAAAAAAATTGGAAGGCATTCGCGACCTGCGCGATGAATCAGACAAAGAAGGCTTGCAAATCGCGATTGATCTCAAACGGGATTCGTATCCGCAAAAAGTGTTAAATAGCCTTTACAAACACACCGATCTTGAACGGGTATTTCATTTCAATATGATTGCGCTGGTAGATGGAATCCAGCCGCAAACGCTTTCACTCAAAGGATTTTTGGAAGAATTTATCAAACATAGAAAAGTTATTGTTGAACGGCGAGCAAAATTTGATTTGAAAAAAGCGGAAGAAAGAGAACATATTCTCTTGGGACTTAAAAAGGCGCTGGATCATATCGATGTCATCATTAAAACCATACGAAGTTCTGAAAATAAAGAAGAGGCGCATAAAAATTTAGTTAAAAAATTTGATCTATCAACCCTGCAAGCTACCGCCATTTTGGAAATGAAACTCCAGACATTAGCAGGCCTCGAACGCCAAAAAATAGAAGATGAGTGGAAAGAAAAACAAAAATTAATTCGAGAATTAAAAGCCCTTTTGAAAGATCCGGAAAAAATAAACGAGGTGGTAAAGGATGAACTCATAGAAATTAAAGAAAAGTACGGAGATGAACGGAAAACAAAATTAATTGTCGGAGCCGCAAAAATAATTTCTAACGAAGATTTGGTGCCCGAAGAAGAAACCATTTTGATTCTCACCGAAGACGGCTACGCAAAGCGTATCAAGCCGACAGAATACCGCACCCAGCGCAGAGGTGGCAAAGGCGTTATTGGCGTTACCACCAAAGAGGAAGATTTTGCCTACCAATTTATTTCGGGAAGCTCGCACGCGGATCTTTTGTTTTTCACTAACCTCGGAAAGGTATATCAAACTAAAATGTATGAAATTCCCGAAGGCACGCGGCAATCAAAGGGAAAGGCAATCGCTAATTTTCTTTCGCTTGCCGGAGACGAAAAAGTGACATCCGTGCTTGCCATACCGAAAGGCAAAAAGGGTGAAGCAAATTTTGTAATTTTGGTAACCGAAGAAGGGGTGATAAAAAAAGTAGCCGCCAAAGATTTTGAAGACGTAAGACGATCCGGAATAAAAGCAATAAATCTGCAAAAAAAAGATACGCTTCGTTGGGCGAGATTAGCCGCCCCGGGAGATGAAACAATTCTTTCCACAAAACGGGGACAGGCCGTGCGATTTAAAGAAAAAGATCTTCGGCCCATGGGAAGAGCCGCGCAGGGAGTGCGGGGAATCCGCCTCAAGAAAAACGATTCCGTTGTCGGTATGGATGTGATACCCAAAGAAAATAAAACCCTGACCATTCTTTCCGTTTCAGAATTGGGCTATGGCAAAAAAACCGAAGTATCTCAATATAGAATTCAAAAACGTGGCGGATCGGGAATCAAAACAGTAAAAATAACCCCAAAAACAGGATCATTGGTTTCCGCACAGGTTATCACCGAAGAAAAAGAGGAGTTGATTGCAATTTCCAAAAAAGGACAAGTTATCCGCATTCCACTCTCTCAAGTCCCTTCGCTTTCCCGCGCCACGCAAGGGGTGCGAGTCATGAAGCTCGACGCCGGCGACAAAGTCGCCTCGGTGACATTGCTGTAAACTAAAAACAAACGCTTCTTCGTTATGGAGGAGCTGGTAGAAAATTTATTGGGATCGTAAATAAACAAAATGGGAATAAAGAAAAAAATACGGTATAATAAACTGTATGGCTGACATGTTTTTAAAACCGGAGGAGGCAATCGAGACGTGGGATGTGCGCCCGGGAGAAAAAATCGCCGACTTCGGATGCGGAGCCGGGTATTTTTCGATACCCTTGGGGATTCGTGTGGGTTCAGAAGGAAAAGTATACGCGCTGGATATTCGCCCCGAAGCGCTGGAGGCAACGCAGGCAAAAATAAAACTCTTTCATTTATATACCATTGAAACTTCGCGAGCAAATTTAGAAGCGCCCCGTGGATCGGGTTTAAAAAATGATATTTTGGACAAAGTGGTGATATCCAATATCCTTTTCCAAGCTGAAAATAAAGACGCCATTGCGGGAGAGGCATATCGGATTTTAAAACCGGGGGGCACCGTGCTCACCATTGAATGGAACGAAGACGCGGGTGCTGCGGGACCAGCAATCAACCAAAGAATAAACCGGGATGAAACGGAAAAAATATTTGGGCGAGCTGGATTTTCTTTTTTTAAAGAAGTGTACGCGGGCAGCCATCATTACGGCCTTATTTTTAAAAAATGAGTACCGTACAAAAAATTTTAATAGCGGTCGGAGTGGCAGTGGTGGTCGTATTAATTTTAATTCTTGCGGGCGCCATTCCCGGAACTCAACATCCCACTGAGCAAAGCGGGCGGGTAACACTCTGGGGTTTTGATGAAGAAAAAACATGGTCAGACGCCATCAATGCATATAAAGAGAGTCATCCGAAAGTCAGTGTAGAATACAAAACAAAAAATTTAAAAACATTCGAAGACGATTTAGTAAATGCCATTGCGCGGCAAGATAGCCCTGATGTTATTATGTTTCCCTCATATGACATGGCCGCTTTGAGCGATATATTGAGCACTGCTCCACCTCTCTTAATCACCGAGCGGGAAATTACCCAACAATACATAGACGCGAGCTCTCTCTTCCTTACTCCAAAAAAACAAGTTTTAGGAATTCCGGCATATGGAGATGCGCTGGTACTCTATTTTAATAAAGATTTGTTCACTCAAAATTTCATCACGCTCCCTCCCGCAACCTGGAATGAATTCTTGGATGATGCCCAAAAAATCACGAGAAAGGATTCAAATGGAAACATTCTCATTTCTGGCGCGGCGTTGGGACGAGCGGGCAACATCAAAAATGCGCCTTACATTTTAGAGGCGCTACTCTTTGAATCCGGAGAAAAAATATTGGATGAAAATGACAATATTATCTTAGGAAATTCGGTCGAGATACAGAGCACAGAAATCCGCCCGGCGGAATCCGCCCTTCGCTTTTTTGTAGATTTTGCAAACATCGCAAAAAATTCGCAAAGCTGGTCAGCGGGTCTTCCCGAAGCGAAAGATCTTTTTGTCAGCGGAAAATTGGGAATGTATCTGGGGTTCATTTCTGAATATAGCGATATAAAAAATAAAAATCCGCATCTTAATTTCGCGGTTTCGCTCATTCCAAAACTCAATACCAGCGACAATCTTATCACTTCTGGCTCTCTCTTTGCGTTCGCAGTCCCCCGCGCCTCAAAAAATCAATTTACCGCGTGGAGTTTCGCCACCTTTTTTGCCGCGCCAGAAAATTCCGCTTTGTATACAAAAGCGGCAAATGCCATTTCCCCGAGAAGAGATTTAATCGCCTCGTATCAAAGTGATTCTCTCAAATCAATATTCGCAAAAGCGCTATTGGGGCTTACTTTGTGGAGAAATCCGGATCCCGCAAAAACCGATCCCCTATTTCGAGAATTGATTGAAAATGTGGCAACGGGCAAATTAACCCTCCGAGAGGCGCTCGATAAAACAGCGGTGCGATTACAAGAAATCAACAAAAAACCGCAATGAACCGTAAAATTTTTATTATTTTTGTTTTGTTGTTTTTAATCTCTTCTATTTTATTTTTCGCAAATACAGCTTCCGCTGCCGGACTTGTGCCGTGCGGCGGCACGGGGCAAGATCCCTGTACGCCGTGCTTTATCTGGGTTCTGCTTGATAAAATCATAAATTTGATGCTGTATCTCGCACTGCCCATTCTGATTATTGTGTTCGTCATCGGCGGATTTAAATTTGTCATAGGATCAAGCGACCCCAAACAAATCGAGGAAGCAAAAAAACTGCTTTCCGCCGGAATTATTGGCATATTTATTGCATTTTTGGGCTGGCTTATTGTGGACACTATCGTTAAAACGTTGGCGGCTGACGGCGCATTTACTCCCGCGTGGAATCAAATAAATGAGTGCCCCGCGCCAACCAAGCCCACTGCACCTACATCAGTGCAGAGTATCGTGCCAATTCCGGGAACTTTTGGAACTGACGCCGACGCGCGCAAAGCACTCACTTCCGGCTGTAGCACATTTAATACCGGAGCAACATGCGTACCGGTAAAACCAAATGTGTGTACAACAATGAGCCAAACAAATTGCACGAGCCTTGCGGGCATTCCTAAAAGTACCGTAGATAATTTACAGAAACTCCAAACAATATGCAGTGGTAATTCTAATTGCAGATTTACCGTTACGGGCGGCACCGAAGCTGGGCACCAAACCCATGCGCCAGGAGAACCAATTGTTGATATCGCGCCGGAAAAGGGCAATCCGACCACCGGAGACTATACAAATTTGCGGGCAACAATATTGAGTAACTTTAGAAATGCAACAGCAGTGTGCGAAAAAGGGAACAAAGAAGTGCTCGGCTGTATCGGAGCCGATCATATCCATGTTAAATTCCCCCGTTAATCTAAATCGGGTATAATAAAAAGAATATGTGGAAAAAAATAATCCCCATGAGCGCGTTGTATGATATACTGGCTCTGAAGGCGCATGCAGTGACGGTTATTCCAAGATTTACCTCGTGCGATACTTTAAAATGCATTGTTGATAAAATCGTGAGTTTGGTGGAGGAACTGGGCATCGCCATAGCGCCGATATTTTTGATTTACGCGGGGTTTTTGTTTGTTTCCGCCCAAGGCGACCCCAAAAAGCTGGAAACCGCCAAAAGCACCTTTTGGTGGACCATTGTCGGCACGGCGCTTTTGGTGGGAGGCGCCGCTATTGCGGGAGTGGTGTATGATTTTGCCAGCAAACTATAATGTATTATAATTAAGAAAGGTCGAGAATTTGGGTTTTATTAAAAAAATTATAAGTTTTTAAAATAATATGGATAAAAAAACGTTAACAAAAATAGGGATCAGTGCAATCGCGGCAATGCCGTTATTTGCTTTTGCGGCAGTAAACGATCTTACGGGCACTCCTGTGGGTGATTGGTTCAATGCAGTAAGAGGAATTTTAAATGCGGTTATTCCCATCTTAATGGTTTTTGCAACCGTAGTCTTTTTGTGGGGAATTATCAGCTACATTACTGCTGCGGGAGACGAAAAAAAATCTGCTAACGCAAAACAATATATCACCTATGGAATTATTGGCCTCTTCTTTATGGTGGCTATTTGGGGAATTGTAAAAGCAATTGTTACAACATTCGGTGTTGGAGGAGTGGGAATACAAACGATACCGGGAAATCTTTAGTTACACATTGAGTAGTAAAACTATCGTGTTTAAAATACCAAAAAGCGGATTATCTAAAAAGGCGGTTTTAACTCCGCTTTTTGGTTATGCGGGCTTTATTGAGTATGCAAAAGCGGAAACCGTCCAACAATTCGTTGGCAAACTAAAAACAGTGCTTATACAACCCATAGAAACTATTTTTATTTCGCTCGCGACACTTCTTTTTTTATGGGGGCTTTATCAGTATATTGCCGGGGCTTCGAGCGAAGAAGCGCGTACAAAAGGCAAAGAACATATGGTATGGGGGATTGTCGGGCTCGTCATCATTTTTAGCGTGAACGCCATTATCAATATATTAAAAAGTTTTTTTAGCTAACATGGCTCTCACCCTCAAGGCATTATTTGACAAAGCAGACGCTATCATTAACCAACTCATCGGCATCGTTATGATTTTGGGCACCATTGCCTTTCTGTGGGGCATGATCCAATACATTATGGCCGCGGGTGACGAAAAGAAAATAGGCGAAGCCAAGCATATTATTGTCGTAGGCATCATCGGACTTTTTATGATGACAGCCGTATGGGGAATCGTAAAAGCAATTTCAAAAACATTTTTTGGATAGTTGACTGATTAAGATCCGCGCCATACCATTTTTTAATTTAAATTATTTAGTATGCCGAGGTGGTGAAACTGGCAGACACACTAGCTTTAGGAGCTAGCGCCGCAAGGCATGCGGGTTCAAATCCCGCCCTCGGCACCAAAATAGAACTAGAAGGTTTTTTAGAAGCTGAAATGCGGGACGCGCGAAGCGCGTCCCAAGGATTCCCGCCGAATTCCCCCAATGAATTCAGAA